>Ga0209717_1001259_pt1 | contig 28018 bp, 14 predicted proteins | sample AD_UKC048_MetaG_FD_184418 | JGI IMG/M metagenome (GOLD analysis project Ga0209717, IMG submission 184418) | Active sludge microbial communities of municipal wastewater-treating anaerobic digesters from USA - AD_UKC048_MetaG (SPAdes) (version 2) | ecosystem: Engineered > Bioreactor > Anaerobic >... | reverse complement strand
TGTCTGATGGAAAAGTTTATGAAATATCAGAAACAGGAACACTTACATCAGTTGCAAATTATGAGCCTTCAAATGAGGTGCCAGAATACCCAAATGTTGAAATTGATGGTGTTAATATAATTAAAAACACAAGATATAAAGCATTAGATGACCAAGGTAACTTATATGTTTGGGGACCAAGTTCAGGTGGATATCCAAACATTGGAGAAGATGTGGCAAATGCAATAAACACAACTGCAAGAGAGTATATAGTAGAGCCAATTTACTCAGTAACAAATGGTTGGACAGTAATTAAATCTAATTATTAAAGGTAATAACAAATAATTAATTCTTGGACAGTAATTAAGTATAATTACTAAAAGAAATAACTAATAAAAAATTTGGATAGTAATTAAGTTTAATTATTAAGAATAAATCATTTAATTAATATAAAAATATAATTTAAACTGTAAACTCAGCTTTATAAAAAGTATTAAAATACTATTTTTATAAGGTTTGAGTTTACTTTTTTTAAGCAAAATATTGAAGTATGGACTGGAATGTGTTATATTAGTAAAATCAAGTGAAATCAAGTAGAAAGATGGAAAAAAATATAATTATTAAGATTTATTTATATAATTGAAAAGCTTGATAAACATATATTTGTCTAAGAAAAATATTAGTATAATTTCTATATTTTGAATATTAGAAGGGTAAACTAGGTAAATATGATTATTGATGATGAAGTAAAAAATTTGAAACATAAAATTAGAATTCATAAAAGTTTTTTTTCTAAGCATCCGGAAAGTGGATATAACGAAATTGAAACATCTGAGTATATAATAAAAGAATTACAAAATAAAGGTTTCGTTATAAAATCAAATGTTGCAAAAACTGGAATTGTTGCCACATTTAATGGTAATTGTGATAAACCATGTATATTGTTTAGATGTGAAATGGACGCTCTGAAAATGGACCAAAATGGAAGGATGAAGCATGCGTGTGGACATGATGCACATATGACGATATTGCTTGCTTTAGCAGATTTAATTAGTATGAATAAAGAAAAAATACAAGGAAATATTAAATTACTATTTCAACCTGCAGAAGAAACTTATGGTGGTGCACAAAAAATGATAGCTGAAGGTGCATTAAATAAACCTGAAGTAGATGCTGTATTTGCTTTGCATATATGGAGTGAACTTACAAAACAAACAATAGGAATAAAAAGTGGCTCAGTTATGTCTGCCACAGATCCTTTTGATATAAAGATTAAAGGAAAAGGCGGGCATGCAGCAATTCCAGAAAAATGTATTGATCCGATTTATATAGCTAGTTTGATAAATATAGAAATTAACTCAATTGCAAAAAAATATGAAAATGAAAATGATAATATTGTAATATCTATTACTGCTATAAAAGGTGGAACAAGCAATAATATAATTCCTGAAACAGTTGAGATGAAAGGCATATTCAGAACATATAATAATAATATAAGGGGATTAATTAGGAATAGAATAATTGAAATATCTGAAAGTATTGCAAAAAGTATGAATGCAAAAGCAACTGTTTCTTTTAAAGAAGGTAATTATCCTGCAGTTGTTAATGATGAAAAAATATGTGGATTGTTAGAAAATATTGCTGGAAAAATAGTGGGTAAAGAAAAAGTTGTTAAGGATTACAAAACTATGTGCTCAGACGATTTTTCCTATTTTTTAGAAAAAAGAAGGGGAGCCTATATTTTCGTAGGAAATGGACAAAAAGTTTACTATCCTCAGCATAGTGAAGGATTTAATGTTGATACTGACACAATGCTTCTTGGAACACAGATATTTTACGATATAATAAAAAATTACAGTTATAAAAAAGATAAAAATGCATTATAATTATAGTGTGTTGTTATATTACCAATAAGAGGTAGATTATGAAAAATTACAAAATAATAGAACTTACAAAAGATAATAAATTAAAATATTTAGATCAAATTGCAGAATTAGAAATAATGGTTCTAGAAAATATGCAAAAACAAGGGAAGATTGGACAATTATTTATAACAGGAAAAAATGATGTAGAGCAATATGTAGACTCAGATGATAACACAGTTATAATTGCAGTAAATGACCAAGAGGAGGTTGTTTCTGCAGCATATATAACTCAAGGACAAAAAATGTTTACATATAATGATATAACAAAATATTTCAAATATGGCGAAAAATATAATTCATATATAAAAGAGAATTATTCATGTGAATTAGAATATAAAAAGGATATGCTTGATGCATATAAATTAAAATTGGATGCATATAAGTATTCAAAGGATAAGGTTTTAAATGAAAACGAAAATTACAAAAACATAATGGAATTTTTAACTTCTGAATTACTTGATTCGGAAAATCAGTTTCACGAAAAAAGTGTTTTGCGTGAGTCTTTAAATACTCATATGTCAACTTATGTAAAAAATTTAGGAAATAAAAAACTATTTAATTTATATGAACAATTTTATTGGATTACATCTGAAAAAATTATTAATGAATTTGGAAAAAATCCAAATGACTATATAAATAAGCATTTAGACGTTTTTGAATATGATGCTTTTATAAATTCTAATAAACCTGAAAATAATAATCTTATAAAGTTTAATAATTTAATGTTTTCTGAAGAATCTTTAGAACATAACATCATATTGGAAAAAGGAGCATTAAAAATCTATGAAGAGCCTGAGTTTGAGTTAAAAGAGTATTACAATGCAAATACAGAAAATTCAATAGAGATAGATACATATATTACAGACCCAAGACAAAGAAATTCCGGATTAGCAAGAATTTTGGTGTTTGAGGGAATAAAAAATCATATTAATAAATATTTTATGGAAAAATCAGGTGAGCAAATATTTTTGTGTTCTACACTTCATCGTGAAAATCTATCTTCAAAATATGTTTCTGAATTTTTTGGTTTAAAAGATAGTTTATTTGTAAAAAGAAGACAAGGAAGGGACCGAGAGGTTCATATTTGTAAAATTGAAAGACAAGAAGCAGAAAAATATATAAATAAAATGGAAAATAAATTAGCTGTATTATATGATTATAACCCACGAAATAAGACTATTTTGAATAGTGAGCGAAGAGAAATTTTTGAGGAACAGCTAAAAATAGAGTTGGATGAGATAAACAGAATCGACAAAATAAAACAAAATTCTGAAAATTATAAAGGAAATATAAATGTTTGTAGTAAATCTAAAAAAATAGATTTATTAATGTTGAAATTGGAAGAAGTAAAAAAATCTGAAATTAATGTAACAAAAAAAATAAAAAAAGATATAGACTATGAAAAATAGTAGGTTTTTGAGAATATGAATTAATAAATTAGGTTTTAAAAACATAAGATGAATTAAAAAATAGGGTTTAAAAGCATAAGATGAATTAAGAAATTAGGTTTTAAAAACATAAGATGAATTAAAAAAAAGGGTTTAAAAGCATAAGATGAATTAAGAAATAGGTTTTTAAAAAATACGATGAATTAAGAAATTAGGTTTTAAAAACATAAAAAATACTATATTTTTGGAAAGAGGAAAAATGGAAAAAAAATATTATATATGGCCAGTTCTACCTAAATATAAGGTTGCAGAACATGACAAATATGGAATAAGAGAGAACCATTATGTGTTATTTAAAAAAAGACAACATTCTGGGTTTGATATTACAGCAGATATAGGTACAAAAGTTTTAGCTATTTGTAACGGAATAGTTGATAAAGCGGAGTTTGATGGTACAACAACAGAAGGTTTTGATGCATTTAATGATGGTTATGGAAATAAAATTGAGATTATTAATTCTGATGGAAAAAGGACTATATATGGTCATTTAAGTAAAATTTTAGTAAAAAAAGGTGATTTTATAAATCAGGGAGATGTTATTGCTGAAACTGGTTGCAGTGGTGGTTCTAGAGTTCCGCATTTACATTTAGAGATTAGAAAATATGATACGGAACTAACTGGGTTGGAAAACACAATAAATCCACTAGAAGTTCTTCCAGAAATTAATTGGGAAAATGTATGTGAGGATTTTACAACTAAACCATATTCAAACCTATGGGAAATACTTATTTCAGAATTTCCATGGAGTTTTTCAAAACAGGATATCCCTTATTCCGAAGATCCGAAATACATTAGATAAAATTTTTGCAAAGTAATTCTGTTACTGTTTACTTTTAACATATTGTTAGATCATTATCTTTTAATAATGCAATTTTATTTTTTATATTTTAAAATTTAAAATTTGACTAAGATGTGCAAATGGAATATAATACAAAAAAGCAAAAAGATGTAACAACACTTGTGGTGAGATGAAGCTTATAGTTTATTAAGTTGTGCAAGTGGCTACTATAAGTTCAGTCTTGTATTGATAAATCAATTTCAAAATTGTTCTTTTTGCTTTTTTTTTATTATATTATAAAAAATAAAGAAATCGGGGTAACTTGTGGAAAGTTTAGTAGATAAATTGTTAAAAAATGAAGTCTGGGAAGAATTTTTGAATTATAAAACCAATAACAACTTATTAACAATTAAAGAAAAAGAGTATTTTAAAAATTATATAAATGAAAAAAAATATATTGAGATTGTAAGAAAAATTGCGGATTCCTCATATGTTTTCTCAAATCCCACAAAACATACAATAAACAAAATTAGAACAAATAAGAAAAGGGTAATTTATACATTTAATGATGATGAAATGATGATATTAAAAGTATTGTCATTTTTGCTTTTAGAAAAATATAATAATAGTTTTGCAGACAATTGTTATTCTTTTAGAAAAAATTATTGTGTAAAAAATGCTGTAAGAAAAATTGTAAACACTACGGGAATAAGTGAGATGTATGGTTACAAAATAGATATTCAGAATTATTTTAATAGTGTAAATATAGATAAACTTCTTCCAGTTTTAAAGGATTTAATGCTTGATGATATACAATTGTACTATTTGTTTGAGTCTATTTTAAGTAATGATAAAACAATTTTTAATGGAGAAATAATTTTTGAAAAAAAGGGAATAATGGCAGGAACTCCAATTTCTGCTTTTTTGGCAAATCTATATTTAACAGAATTAGACAATTTTTTTCAAGAAAAAAATATTCTGTATTCAAGATATTCTGATGATATTTTGATTTTTACCGATAAGAATTCATTTGAAACCACAACAAAACTTTTGGAAGAGAAGATACAAGAAAAAGATCTTTTAATTAATGAATCTAAAAAAGAATATATTCTACCGGGCGGCAATTGGTCTTTCTTAGGTTTTGAGTATCGAAATAATCAAATTGATATTTCTAATGTTGCTAAAGAAAAAATCAAGGGCAAAATTAGAAGAACCGCAAGGAAAATTAGACGTTGGATGTTAAAAAAAGATGCGGATAGTGAAAGAGCTGTTAAGGCAATGATTAGAAAATTTAATAAAAAGTTTTATGATTTAAAAGGTGATAATACAGATCTTACATGGTCAAGATGGTATTTTCCAATCATAACAACTCAGGAATCTTTAAAAGAAATAGACGAATACATGCAACAGTACTTAAGATATATTGTTACAGGAAAACACAATAAAAAAAATTACGAAAAATTATCATATGATACTATGAGAAATTATGGATATAAACCTTTAGTGTCTGAGTTTTGGAGAAAATCTTAATAATCTTTAGTGCATTAGTTTTAGAGAAAATCTTAAAACCCACTAGAGTATGAATTTGGAAAAAGTCAAAAAAATGCTATTGTCTGAAATTTGAAAAATATTAATAACTTTTACCATCGGAATTTAGAAAAAATAATATAAACCTTTAGTATGTAAATTTTGCCATAAAAATTAATCAAAATGTTAAGAAAAGTTGACAAATTTCCAACTTTAATTGGTTGATAATAATAAAATAATGCGGTATAATTTAATTATTAATCAAAGGAGGAGTATTAAATGAATTTTAATGAAAAATTGATGAAGTTAAGAAAAGAAAAAGGATTGTCTCAGCAAGAATTAGCTGATGTTTTGAATGTATCAAGACAGACAGTTTCAAAATGGGAACTTGGAGAAACAACTCCGGAAATAGGTAAATTAGTTCAAATCTCAGAGTATTTTAATGTTAATACAGATGAATTGTTATCAAATAATGATAATTCAAACAAAGTGAATACAAATAATGTAAAATCAACTAATGCAAGTGGAGAATTTGTTGGAATAGATACAAAATATATTCCAACAGGAGAAAATCAAAAAGAAGAGAATCAGAATATTAATTATGTAAAAAAAGACAAAAAGTCTAAGAAGTTTTTATTTTTAATAATTGGTTTGCCATTATTGTTTTTTGTTATAATGAGTATGATTATTATTGCTTCTTTTTTTGCTGTAGGATCTGGTTTTAAAGATATGTTTAACAAAACTTTTCAATTGCAACAAGATGTAGCTAGTAAAGCAGAAGAAGTAAAAAATGATACTAAAATAACGTATAATCAAAATGCAGACGATGTAAAAAAAGATAATCAACAACAATATCAACAAGAAGTTGAAGATATGTTGAAAGATAATCAACAACAGTATCAACAAGAAGTTGATAATATGTTAAAAGATAATCAACAAGAAGTTGATACTATGATTAAAAATAATCAACAACAAGTTGATAATGTGTTAAATAGTATTAAATAATAATATGAAAAAATTGATTAAAAATTATTAAGGGAAAAAGGAGTAAAGTATATGATTATAACTACGACAGATAGTTTTAGTAACAAAACTATAAAGGAATATAGGGGAGTAATATTTGGGGAAATAATAAACGGTATTTCTTACTCAAGGGATTTTTCTGCAGCGTTTGCAAATTTCTCTGGAGGAAGAGTTACAGAATATGAAGAAGAATTAATAAATACAAGAGCAGAGGCTTTAAAAGAAATGATTGCAAGAGCAGAAAGAGTAGGAGCTAATGCTATAATTGGAGTGAAAGTAGATTATGAAACAATTGCTAATATGTTAATGGTTGTAGCATCTGGTACAGCCGTAGTAGTAGAATAGTAAATTAAAATTACTATGTTTTAACACTGAGAATTCAATGTATGTATGTAACAATTATAAATTAGGTTGCAGCCGTAGTAGTAAAATAGTAAATTAAAATTACTATGTTTTAACACTGAGAATTCAATGTATGTATGTAACAATTATAAATAAGGAAAACAGTATAAAGTTTTCTATAAATATCAATTATAAATATATGAAAAGTTTTTCCTACTAGTAAAGAATCTGCTAGTAGGGATTTTTTTTGAAAAGTTTTATTTAAATCATAAAAACATTGTTAATGAAATGATAAGAAAATCTCAAAAAACTTTAGTGTATAAATTTGAAAAATTTCAAATAATTATATTGTGCGAAATTTAAAAATCATAAAAAACTTATTTCAGTAAAATGAGAAAACCTATTTCCTGTGAAATGAAAAAGTAATTGCAATTGTGTAATAACCCCTATTTCCCTAATAAAATCAATTAAAATATTGCCAAAATCATATTGTTATGGTATAATATTCTCATACTTTGTTAAAAAACAAAACAAACGGGGTAAACCTACGGAAGATAAAGAATTATGAGATTAAATATCATGCACTAGTATGATTTTATTTTTTGTGCAGATTTTATTTGACAACATAATTTAAAGACATAATTAAAAAATGCATTAATATATGCAAAAAGGAGAGAAAATATATGAACATTAATAAGAAAAAGATAATAACAAAAAGTATAATTACAGTTATAATTTCTATGTTAGTAATTCTAATGGCATTCCAAAATGTCTCAGATGCGCAAACAATTACAATGTCAGAATTAAAAGAGATGAGTTATTCAATTAATTCAAAAAGATTGTATCACTTTGCTGAAACTACAGGAAATTATAATAATTTATATTGCCTAAATGGTGGTGCGCAAAGAAACGCATATGAAGTTTTAACACATGGAGGAAGTTTATATAATATTAATGACCAAACAGTTAATCAAATATTTGGTTCTAGACAAAACTTTAATTCTTCAATGTGGTTAATTGACAACATGTATGTTTCAAATGATGCAGAACCAGAAACAAAAGCAATGATGCTAGAAAATATTGCAAATCTTATAAAAAGCAAGAAACAAGTAGTTGAACAAACCTACGGAGTTGCTTTAGATTCAGCATGGATAGATGGTATGATGGCAGATTATGCAAATAGAGAGAATTTAATTTATACAGTTCAACAAGGAACATTCTGGTATTTTACTAATAATTTAACACCAAATATAGGAATTATTACACCAGATTCTATAACAGGAACTGTAATAATTCCAGGAGATGGAAAAGATAACAGTACACCTTATACAAGTACAAAATACTATTGTTACATATATACAGCAATGGTTTCTTTGGCGAAAGACAATTCAAATTATATTTCACCAAATGCAAATTCAATGCAATCATATTTAGATGGACTAAATTTGGACTCAACTAATGCAATTATAGATAGAACAACTAAAAAAGTTGGACCATTTGTTTTAAATAATAATAATCCATCTGTTTCAGATTTTACTAGATATTCTGTATCAGTAAATGATATTACAATCGGAAATGATAATTATGATATAGTAAAACAAGACAATAATATTTTTATACAATTTAAGAATGGATATAACTTCGATCCAACAAAAGAATATAATATTAATTTAAATATTGATACAAAAAGGATTGCCTCAGATGCTCAATATTTTTATACTGAAGGAAATTTAACAACTAAACAACCATTGTTTAATCTAAAAAAGAGGATAGTTGGAAAACGTTTAGAAGGTCGTGCAAGAACTGAAGCCGTTGCTGAATTCGATCTACATTTAATAAAAAATATTACAGATGTATATGTTCCTGTTAATAACAATGGAACAACTAGTTATGTATTAAATAAAACAGATGTGCAAGGAGCACCAACATCACAAACTATTTTAACAAATAGAGTGTTTAATAGGGTTGGACTTTTAAAAAATGGTGCAACAACAGACGCCTATCTAACAAATAAAGCTTTTATAACTGTTCCAACAGGTTCAATTATAAGATATAAAATTACTATTCACAATGAAGGTGATTTAGATGGGTATGCATCTGAAATAAAAGACAGCCTATCTAATGGCCTTGAGTTTGTAGGTTTGGAACAATTAAATTCTTATGGAATAAATGAAACTACAGATTATCGTTGGACTAAAACAGAAGAGCAATCTGAAAAAGTTAGTGCTTCTTATAAAACAGATTATTTATCAAGTACTAGGGGAATGGGAAACTTAATAAAAGCATATGACAAAACTACTAATACAATAGATTCTAGATCAGTCTACATATATTGCAAAGTTACAAGTAAAGACAAAAATACTGTATTAAAAAATGTTGCAGAAATAACAGCAGATACTGCATATGATGCAAAAAATAATTATACAGACATAAATGATAGAGATTCAAACCCAAATAGTATAACAATAAATCAACTTACATCAAACATAGATTCTTGGAAAGGTTCAGCTGAATATGGGCCAGAACAAATGAGCGAAAGCTATAAATATAATGTTCCAGGATTACAAGATGATGATGATTACGAAAATATTAAGGTCCAAACATTAGATTTAGCATTAACAAAACAAATTGTTAATGTTGAATATAAATTAGAAAATGACATAGACTCAACACCTGTATCTAATAGGTTAAGAGCATATAATGTTTCAGGATTATTAGATGGAACAACTGCTACATACATAATGAATAAACCTGCATATAAAGTAAAAACAGGAGCTACAGTAAGATATAAAATCTCAGTTTATAATGAAGGTGATATTAATGGATATGCAACTGAAATTACAGATTACCTACCACAAGGTCTAGAATTTAAACAAGATTCTTTAGTAAACATTCAAAATAACTGGATAGCAACAAAAAACTCAGATGGAACAACAACAGTAAAAACCAACAAATTAAAAGATAGAGAATTACTAGCTTATACAGGTGGTAATACTTTAGATTCAGATTTTGTTGAAATTGAATGTGTTGTAGTATCTGACACTGTTGGAAAACTATTAACAAATATTTCTGAAATAACTAAATATGGATATTATATTGGTGCAGAATTTGTTGAAGCAATTGCAGACGAAAATGGAAAACCAATAGTTGACAGAGATTCATATGAAAATTCAATAAATATACAATTAAATAAAACTCAAACTAATGAATCAATTTTAGAATATGAGAAAAGAATAGAAACACAATTAACAAAAACTTGGATGAATAAAACAGAATATGATGTTGAAGATGATGATGATTTTGAGCAATTAATAATAATAGACAAAGAATTCGATTTAGCTTTAAGAAAATATATATCAGCAGTTAATGGAAATAGCATTGTAAATGGAGTTGATTTAAATTCTTATGATGCTTTTGTTACAAGAGTTCCAAAAATTAATATTTTGTCTGAGGCTATAAGAGCTACAAAAGGAACTGCGTTATATTTCCACGGAAAAGAAGCTATTGAAGTATATCCTCAAGATGAAATAACTTACAAATTAAGAATCTACAATGAAGGCGGAATAGCAGACTATAATGGTAGAGCAACTGAAATTATAGATTATTTACCACAAGGTGTAGAATTTGTGAAATTAGCAGAAGGTTATTTGGATTATACGGCTACAGTTGATACAGAATTAAATGCAATAAAAATTACGTATGCTGGAAATAAAATATTACCAACAAATTCTATTAAAAAAATAGCTCAAGCAACAGAAAATAAAAAATATGATGAAATAAGTGACCAATGGTACCAAGAAGTTGCTTTAATTTGCAAAGTAACTGGTTATGAAGAATCTAAAATATTAACAAACAGAGCAGAAATAACTAAACAAACTGCAATAAATTCACAAGGTGAAATGGTTCAAATTGCAGACAGAGATTCAGTTCCAGACAGTTTGTTAATTGGTACAAATAATAATACAGAAAAATCTATATTATTAAATCTTGCAAGTTTTTATACAGATTATAAATATGGAATAAATGATGATCATATGGGATATTACCCAGGGGTTGAAGGAAAAGGAACAAAAGATTCTGGGGACCAAGATGATACAGATTTTGAAAATATTAAAATAAAGAAATTATTAGGACAATACAATTTACAAATACAAAAAACAGATGCCAAAAATCCAAATATGAAATTAGAAAATGTTACATTTAGTTTAAACACAAAAATAAATGGAAAAGTTGGTCAAACAGCATTTACAGCTACAGATTCAAACGGATTAACTAATACTATAACAACTCAAATTGAAAATACAGAAATAGATTCATATACAATTAATGAAATCAACTTAGGAATTAATGAATATATTAAATTAAAAAATCCAATTTCTTTTGCAATAACTAAAGAAATAGTTGGTGGAACATTTAGAGCAAATGGAATATATTTCTTTAATGATAACATTGAAGAAATAAAAGATATAAAATATGTTTTTGGAACAAGAATTACAAAAACAGTTGAACTTTTAGATGGAAGAACAGTTGAAGTTTCAGCCATACTAAATAATGACGGATTTATTAACATAACTATTCCAAACCTAGAAGAAATCAAAAAGTTTGACTTAGCATTAAGAAAATTCATAATAGGAGTAACAGACAATTCTAAAACAACAGATATTACAAATAGATATCCTGTATTCAAAATCAATGCAGATGGAAAATATGTTTATGAACATACAAAAGAACCAGTTGTAGTTGATACAAAAAATATTGTTACATATACATTAAGAATTTTCAACGAAGGAAACGCTTACGGATACGCATCAGAAGTATTAGATGATATACCAGAAGGCTTAGAATTTGTTCCATATATTCAAGATGACGGAAGTATAAATGATAAATATAAATGGACAATGTACAAAATTCTAACACAACAAGAAATACTAACTTTACCAGAAGGAACTGAAATTAAAGAACTTGATGGAAAAACTACAGGAAATTCTGTTGAAAAGAAAAAATGTATTATTACAACAAATCCAGCAGAAGCAGATTATATAGTAACAAATTATTTATCATTTGAGAATGGTAAAAAAATGACAAATACAGATACGTTAGATCAAAACACAAAATTGCCATATAATGTAAATCTTTTAAAACCATTCAATCCAAACACTATGGATGAACCAGATTACAGAGATGTAAAAGTTCAATTTAAAGTTGTAGAGCCTTCTACATCTAACAGAATAATTATAAATCTTGCTCAAATAACAGATGACAAAGATAAATATAATGAAGAAGCTGAAGATATAGATTCTAAACCAAATGTATGGAATGAAGGTGAAGATGATCAAGATTTAGAAAAAATAAAGGTTAGATATTTTGATTTAAGTCTTGTAAAATGGGTAAATGAAGCAATCATAATAGAAGATGGTATTGAAAGAATAGAGCCAGGAAATAATATAGAAGATCTAAAAAATCAATATGATCACAGACTAATTTACAAATTACACCCAGACAAAATATCAAAATATACAGACTTAGAACCAGTTGTTAAAGTAGATATACCAAAAAATAAATTAGCAAGTATAGTTGTTAAATTTAAATACAAAATAAGAGTATATAATGAAGGCCAAATTGATGGATATGTTAAAGAAATTACAGATTATACACCAAAAAATATGAAATTTGTACAAGAAGACAATCCATTATGGAAAGACGCTGGAAATGGAAAAGTTGTAACAAATCAATTAGAAAATAAACTACTAAAAGTAGGTGGAGAACCAGAAACAGTTGAAATAATATACACATGGATAAATGGAGAAAACAACCTAGGATTATTAGTGAATACAGCAGAAATTAGTAAAGATTACAACGAATTTGAAACACCAGATATAGACTCAACACCAAACAACTTTATAGAAAACGAAGATGACATAGATGATGCACCAGTTTTAATATCTATTAGAACAGGAGATTCAATAAACATCACATATATTATAGTAGCAGCAGCATTTACAATAATAATAGCAGCAGGAGCAATATCAATTAAAAAATTCGTACTATAATTAAAAAAATAAAACAACTACTTTATTAAGAAAGAACTCCTTGTTAGATAAACTCTAACAAGGAGTTTTTTTCATGACAGTGATATCTTGTCTTACAGAATAAACTGCCTGGATAAACTATAACACGGAGTTCTTTTTTCTATATATTTTCCTAGTAACAAACTTAATATAATTTGACAAAATATAATAAAAATTTTTAATTTATACAGAAATAAGTAAAGAAAACTATTAAATTACTCTATTTAGTCCGCGCAGGGGAACTATTTTTAAAATCAAGCGACGGCGACGTGGGGACCGCCGGAGGCTGTTAAGTGCGAAAGCACTGTTACAGCATCGGTGGGAGAGCCTGAGCAAGATTTAAAAATAATTCCCCGATTGCAGGACGGTAACCATAGAAAAAATAATTCCCCAATTGCGGTACGCTAGCCATAGCCAAAATAAAACCACTGTGTCAGCCCCTAATCTAGAATTAAAAAAATCCAAACCAATTAACTCCGCTCATAATCTCAAAAATTCGCCAAAAAATGTTATAAAAATGTAATAAACCAAAAAAACACACATAAACCCATAATTTCCGTAAATATTACCAAAAATAAATCTATAAAACAACAAAAAAACTTATATTGACACATACTAATAAAATGCTAAAATGAAATAGAATATAAGAAAAACAAAACGACGTTAGAAAAAAAGCAGAAAATTGCAAACAAAATAACAATACAAAAAAGCAAAAAACAAAAAGAGCAAACGTCAAAAGGAGGAAAATATGTTAAGTAAAACAAGAAAAATCAAAAAAGTAATCTTGTTAGTAGTAGTATCAATACTTGCGTTACTAACCATGATAGGAATTGCTAAACAGTCAAATGGATGGGCTGGAATAGTAAGAGAGAATTGGAATATCAGAATCGCAAGAAATGATAACAACTATATAATAGATAGATACTTTGATGTACTTGTAGATCAAAATGGATTTACAGGCTTTTGTATTGATGGTGGAGGAAGTTTATCAACCCGCTATTATACAAACTTTAATAGAATAAGTATTTATGATCCACAAGCACAATCTCGTTTTACTAGCGTAGGAAATTGGCATTCAGCAATGTGGCTTGTAGATCATGGAATAGCTACAGTTCCAAGAAGAGAATATGATGCAGTATATAATAATATATTAGTAAATTATGAGAAAAGCAATTTACAACAATTATTAACAGGTGCTGGACATACTGAAGCAGCAGCAGCACTTGGCAGATTAACACCAGCTCAAATAGTTGCAGCACAAAACTGTGTCTACTGGCAATTATGTCGTAATACTTATAGTTCATATAATTATGCAACAATATATAATAATGTAGATGCACAAAATTTTGTTACAGGATTAAAAGCTTTAGCTGTTGCAAATAATACATATACTCACCAAGTATCTAGTGTAAATATAGAAAAACAACCAAATTTTGCTATTGATACTACCACTAGAACTTTAGGTAGTTTCAAAATAAGTGGATTAACCTCTGTTGTTAAAGAGGATTTAGTAGTAGAAATAAATGGAGTTACAAGAGAAGACATTCAAGTTGTAGTTTTAGCTACAACAGTTAATTCTGTAACATTTAATATAGTTGCTCCAGAAGGTGTATTATATACAACAGGAGGAACAACAAACACAATTACTGTGCAGTGCAAAAAAGCAATAACATCTGAAGGATATGTTTTAACAAATGGTGGATACAGCCAATATTTATTAGCAGTTCGTAAAGCTTTTGTACATACATCAGCAAATGGTTCACAAACAAATAATATAATGGATTTAGCACTTGTAAAAAGCATTGTTAAATATGATTATTTAGATGGACAAACATCTAGAAGTATTCCTTTAGATAGATTTAATCCAACTATAGATGTAGATACTGCACCATTAAATAATGGAGCAAATTATGCAATATATAATGTAGACAAAGATAAATTAAAAGTAAATAATAATTCTAACATAACATATAGATTATATGTATTTAATGAAGGAAGTGTTAATGCATATGCTCAACAATTAATAGATTATATACCAACATCAATGGAAGTTGCTGAAATATCAGGTAATACAGACCCTTATGGACAAGGAATTTGTACAAGAGATAATAATGTATATAGAGATGATGCTGGAAATGAATACAATAAAATAATAATTAATACATCTGCATTAATGAATACATTAAATGCATATAATCCAACAACAAATACAATATCTTATAACTTTATAGATGTAAAATTAAATGTTAATGAAAGTTTAACTGGAACACAAGAGTTAACATTAAGAAATTTTGCGGAAATAAGTGTTGCAACTAATGGAACATATGTAGATATAGATTCGACTCCAGGTAATTTATCACCAGATTTAACAATTCCAAGCCAAACAACAGATGATTTTAATACAAAAGTACAAAACCTAAGCTCATATACTAATTTATATAAAGTTGATTATTTAAGAGGAACAAAATATAATTTTGAAGATGATGATGATTTTGAGCAAATAGTATTAGTTCAACCAGAAGTTGATTTAGCATTAAGAAAATTTATATCAAAAGTAGAATCAATTAATTCAAATATTGAAAATTTTGATAATTCAAGAGAACCTAAATTATTTGGAATGGAAGATGTTGATACAAGAACTGCAACATTTCAATTAAGACATTATGCACAAGGAAATTCTACTATGGAATATATTCATAGAAAAGATACTGTAACAGTAAAAAAACAAGATAAAATAACATATAAAATTAGAGTTTATAATGAAGCAATTGGAAATGATTATAGAGCTTGTGCAACAAACATTTTAGACTCATTACCAAGCGGAGTAAAAATATTAGCAGCAGATACAATTGCTGCAAATACAACTGCAGGAAACAATTGGATTAATTGGAATACAAGTACAATTGATGGAGAAAATTGGAATAATTTTGCAACAAATCAAACACAAAGAGATGGTGGAAACGTACTTTCAATTAACTCTATAGATAGTACAGATAAAACTAATATTGCTGGAAAAGGGATTCCAAATACATTAAGATATGTTGCCGAGGCACTACTTGGAGAAAGCCAATATTATCAAGAAGTTGTTGTGGTTTGCGAAGTTGAAGATACTGCAGCAGTTAATACCACTTTAATAAATACGGCATCAATTGGCGCATACAGATATTTTACAGATGATAATACAGAAGTAAATATTACAAATGAAAAAAATGAACCAAGTGATGTGATTTTAGATAGAGATTCATCAGTTTCTTTAGAAACACTTACAGCTCTTGACATTGTTAAATTAGAAGCAAATTTAGATGATTTTATGTTTCACGATTATTTCTATATTGCATATTTATGGATAGATATAGGAAGATTTAAATTAAATGATCATTTACTAATAAATTCAGTTGCTGAAAAAGTATTAGAATCATATGCACCACAGTATCATGAATATGTTAGAGGTGTAGAAGATGATGATGATTTTGAAAGTATAATTGTTAAAGAATCTTCAACTGAAATAAGACTTCATAAAATAGATATGAATGGATATTTTGTAGAAGGAATTGGATTTGATATACAAGTAGATTCTGAACCAGTTGAACAAAAAACAAGTAATGTTTTTGGATATGTTGATATATTGCCTAATACAACAATTGATGCATCAGAATATGATTTCCAAAATGTTCATAGGGTTAGAATTTCAGAAATACAAGATGAATTAGGAAAATACATTTCGGTAGCAAATCCTATAGATTTATTTTATACATTTGATTCTTTAGGAAATATTGTTTATACATTACAAGGACAAACAGATTATACATTAGTTCATAATGAATCTGATTGGCTAACATTTGTAGGTGTTGGTGGAGCTGTAACAAATGCTGACTACCTATTAGAGGACGGTACAACTGGAAATGTTAGAATAGTTGCTGATGGAAATCAATTAACAATAAAAGTTCAAAATAAAAGAATTTCAGGATTATTCAGATTGAATATAATTAAAGTTGAAGACACAGTTCAAAGTGCACCTGTTGCAGATACAGTATTTACTATTGATAATGGAGCAGAAGTTGTTACAAATGTAAATGGTATTGCAAATGGTGATAATGGATGTACATATCAAATAGATTATAGAGGTTGGATGTCTAATACAATTAGAGAAATAGATTCAGGAGCAGACGAATTTGTATTACTTAGAGACCCTGTAACATTATATTCTTATGTTGATATAGTTGGCGGAAAATATCAAGTAACAAAAGTTGGTTTTTCTATGGAAAATACAATAGATATTCAAGCAATAGGTTCAATTACAACACAAGAAAAAGAACTAGTTTTAGAAAATGGAAGAACTGTAACTGGAGTATTACAAATAGACCCAAGTAAAATAGTAAATGGAATGGTTGTTATAGAATTAACAATACCAAATCCTGTAATTCAACCAGGACAATACTCTTTTAGAATAAGAAAAGTAGATTTAGAAGGACAAGGCTTGCCAGATGTAGGATTTACTGTATCTCAAAATGGTTCAGTTTTAGATATACAAAATAATACAGATGCAAACGGATTTTTACCAATAGCAACACAAGTTATTGATGATTCAAATGTTCATGTTATTGATAGATTTTCTATTACAGAAATTAGAATTGATAATGATTATGTTGCAATAAGACAACCAATTGATGTTTCAGTTTATAAATACAAAACTAACTATGGATTTAGAATGATACATGCTTGTTTTACAGGTGGAAGTGTTACATCTAAAACTGTTCAATTAGAGGATGGAACATCTGTTGAATTGGTAATTCAATATTCACCAGCAACTGGAGAAATACTTCTAACTATACCAAATAAAAAAGTGGAATATGATTTGGCATTAGATAAATTTATAACACAAGTTACCACAGGAACTAATACTGTAAATGTACCAGGAAGAGAACCTAGATTTGTTCAAAATCCAACTATTACAGACGGAGATGGGTATCAATACACTCCTACTTTTGGAGCTCTTCCAGCTGTTGAAGTTAATACAAATGATATAGTAACTTATAATTTAAGAATATATAATGAAGGTGGAGCAGATGCATTTGCAACAGAAATAGTTGATGATGTTCCAGAAGGATTAGAATTTGTGCCATATTCTTCAGGTGATGGAAGTATAAATAATACATATAGATGGGTAATGTATAAAGAAGTTACACCAGAAGAAATAGCTCAATTACCATCAGGAACAGTAGTAAAAGACATAGATAAAAATGTACAATCAGGAGAAACAGAATTTAAGAAATGTGTTGTAACAACTGATGTTAAAGAAGCTGATTATATAGTAACAGATTATTTATCAAAAGAACAAGGTGAGGCTAGAATGGCTGTTGGAGAAACAGAAAATCCTAACTTGTTAAAAGCATTTGAGCCAACAACTCCTGAAAAAATAGCACAAGGTCCTGATTTTAAGGAAATTAGAATTCAGTTTAAAGTTACTCGCAGCGTAAGTACTATGGAAGAAGCTAATTTTGAAGTTGTTAATTATGCACAAATAACAAAAGATTCAGATAAAAATGGAGATGAAATTGAAGATAGAGATTCAACTCCAAATGAATGGCGTCAAAATGAAGATGACCAAGATAGAGAAAAAATAAAAGTAAAATTCTTTGATTTAAGTTTAGTAAAATGGGTAAGTGAAGCTATAATTGTTGAAGATGGTGTTGAAAGAACAGAACCAGGAAACAATTTAGAAGACTTACAAAATCCATATGATCATAGATTAATATATGCAATGACTCCAGACAAAATTGGGGAATATACTGATTTAGAACCAGTAGTAAAAGTTGATTTGCCAAAAAGTAAATTAGAAAATACTGTTGTTAAATTTAAGTATAAAATCAGAGTATATAACGAAGGTCAAATAGATGGATATGCTAAAGAAATAACAGACTATGTTCCAACTGGAATGAAGTTTATTCAAGAAGATAACCCATTATGGCAAGATGCCGGAGAAGGTAAAATTGTAACCACTCAATTAGTGGATACTCTTTTAACTGTAGGTGGAGCACCTCAAACTATAGAAATTGTTTATACTTGGCTAAATAGCGAAAACAATTTAGGATTAATAGTTAATGTGGCTGAAATTAGTGAAGATTTCAATGATTATGGAAATCCAGACATAGACTCTACACCAGATAATATGAAGGTTGGTGAAGATGATATTGATGATGCTGCAGTTCTATTATCTGTAAGAACAGGTGACACAATTAATACAACTTATATTATACTAGCTGCTTCAGCTATAGCATTAGTTGTAACAGGTGTTGTTTTAATCAAAAAATTCGTATTATAATACAAAAATTTTAAAAATAATTTCTGATATTTTGAAAAAAATATCAACATCTCAATCTTCAATAGGAAACTATTTTTAAAATCAAGCGAAGGCGACGTGGGGACCGCCGAAGGCTGTTAAATGCGTTAGCATTGTTACAGCATCGGTGGGAGAGCCTGAGACAAATTTTAAAAATAATTTCCGGTTGAAGGAAAAAATTCAACTCTAAAAACCGTTGAAGAAAAAAACTTTAACTCTAAAAATATGAGAATTGAATTTAATCTAAAAAAGACCTTAAGTGTTCTACTTAAGGTCTTTTTTGTCTGAATCTTTAGATGTTATTGTCTGATTTTATGTTTTATGATAATTTTTTAAATCAAAAAATAACTTCAAGTGTTCTACTTAAGGTCTTTTTTGTGTGTATTTTATGTCTAATTTTAAGTATAAATTTATGTTTTATTTGTAATAAAATTCTCTAAATAATATTAGAAGAAATTGTTAAAAAAATAGATAAAAAAATAGGCAAAAAGTGTTGAAAATTGTAAGTTATTAAAGTATAATAGAAGGTAGATAATGAGGTGATTTATAATGAAAGAAAAAAGTATAAAAATAATTAAATTTTTAATAGCTGTAACTGTTATTTTTTCAGTATTTTTTGTTTTTGAAAATAAAATAACATATGGTACAGATTTAAGTATATCTGGAATTTTAGATAGAGGTAATTCATTTATTTCTCAGGGAAATGCATCTTCTGGGACAACACAAGATTCAATAGCAAATGACTTTTTGCCAATAGGTAGAGTTTTAGTAGCAATAGCAACAGCAACAGTTTTTATTGTTACAGCAATAACAGGTGTTAGATGGATAACAGCATCTCCAGAACAACAAGCAGCTTTAAAAAAACAATTAATAGGTTTAGTTGTTTCAATAGTAGTAATATATGGAGCAGTAGGAATTTGGACTTTGGTTAAAACTATTATGGAAGGTATTACAGGGTAGAGTTTAAAAAAATACGAAGGAGGGAAATATATGTCAACACATTATATTCCAAGAGATGTTAGAGGAGAAGGTAGAATATTATATATATTCTCAAATAAATCATTATTAACAACAGGTGCCGGAGGATTAATAGGAGTAATTTTATACTTTATTTTTGCTAAAGTTTTAGGATTAACAGTTGTAGGAGTTGTATTGTTAGCAATATTTGCCTTTATAGGTTTTGCAATCGGAACTTTTAAAATTCCACAAATAACAGGTTTAAAATTCACTAAAAATATTGCTGGAGATTCAATAGATGATATTATAGTTAGATATTTTAAATTCAAAGTGAATAGAAAAATCTACACTTACACAAAGGAGGAAAAATAAATGGGAAGTACAGAAGGATTAATAGCATTAATTAGTACAATTTTAGGAATTATAATTGTTGCTATAATAATACTAGGAGGAACTCTAATATTTGTTTTAATGAAAAGAAAAAATAGAGCAAATGTTTTAGCTGATGATAATCATTTAGATAATTCTATAAAAGAAAAAGGAACAACAAAACTTCAAAACATTGAGTCTATGGAAAAGTTTTTAGATTTTGATGAAGTTGTAGATAATATGATTGTTAGAAAAGGAAGAAAACAATATCTAATGGTTGTGGAATGTAAAGGTGTAAATTACGATCTTTTAGGGGAAGAAGAAAAAATTTCGGTAGAAAATGGTTTTGTTCAATTCCTAAATACATTAAAAGGTCCAATTCAATTATATGTTCAAACAACAACTTTGAATTTAAAAGATATTGTAGAAAAATATAGACAAAGAGTTGCCGAAATTGGTGAAGAAATTCAAAAGCTAGATATTCAATTACAAAAAGAAAAACAAAAAGGTAATGAAAAAATAGTTAAAAGAATTGAATTTGACAGAAGAAGAAAAATGAATGTTTTAGAATATGGAACTGATATTTCAGAATATGTTGGAAGAATGAGCCAAAATAGAAATGTTTTAAGACAAAATACATATTTAATAATTCCTTATTACACTGTAGAATTTGGTGGAGAAATATCAAATTATTCAAAAGAAGAAGTTGATAATATAGCTTTTTCTGAATTATATACAAAAGCTCAAACCTTAATTAGAAGTATAGCAGCATCTGGGGTTTCTGGTAGAGTAATGGAATCTGAAGAATTAGTTGAATTATTATATGTTGCATATAACAGAGATGATTCAGAAATATTTAGTTTAGATAGAGCAGTTGAAGGAGATTATTCTAGATTATACAGTACTGCAAAAGATGTTCTTGAAAAGAAAAAAGAACTTTTAGATGAACAAATTATAGATCAGGCTTCAACATTAGCTGCTAAAAGTATAAAGAGAGCAGATAAAATTAGAAGACTAAGATTACAACATCAAAATGATATCAAGCAAAAAGCAATGGAATTAGTTGAAGATTATAAATTAGAAATGGATCAAGATTTGTATGATGAAACTAAACGCCAAATAAAGAAAACAGATTTTAAATTGGAAGAAGAAAAAAGAAGACAAAAGAAATTGGAACAACAGAAAATAGGACAAAAGAAGAAAATTTAGGAGGGAGAATGTATATGTCTAATAACAAAAATGCACTTGGTAAAAGAGAAGAATTAGGCCAACAAGTTACAGAGACTGCTAAAAAAGGTATACTTCAAAAAAATCTTAAAACAATTAAAGATTTAATTGCGCCTGCTGGAATAGATGCAACACATATAAATCACCTTGAGATTGTATCTAATAAAACAAAATATGCAAGAAGTATGGTAGTATCAACAATACCAAGAATGTGTACTTTCCCAAGTTTTTTAAGAAGTATGTATACATTTGGAGATATAAATGTATCTGTATTTATTAAACCTATTGGAGAAAATGCATCTCAAACAGAACTTAATAGAAGAATAAATGAGATAGAATCTGAAAGAATTGTTGCAGCTGAAAGAGGAAATATTAATAGAGAAAGAATATTAGCTCAGAAAAGGCTAGAAACAGAGGAATTAAGAGATTCGATAGCAAGTGGATTTAACAAATTATTTGAATCATCTATTGTTGCAACTTTATTTGCATATTCACTAGATGATTTAGATAAGCAAACTGAATTACTAGCTTCTGAAATGTCTAAAACAATGATTGGTGTAAAACCAGCATGGGCAATGCAAGAAGAGGCTTATAATTCTAATATGCCATATTGCGAAAATAGAATTAAAAAAAATCATACATTTGACCGTAATTCAATGGCAACTGTATTTCCATTTTTTAATTCTGATGTAGGACATGAAAATGGAATTCCATTAGGATTTAATAGACAAACTGGTTTACCAATATTATTTGATAATTTTAACAAAAGCTTAAATAATTATAACATGGTTGTTTTTGGTAAATCTGGTGCTGGTAAAGGTGTTGCTATTAAAACATTAACTTCTCGTTCATCAGTTTTAATGGGAATTGAAAGTTTAGCACTAGATGCTGAAGGTGAGTATGGAGTCGTTGCAGATGCTTTAGGTGGAATAAATGTTGTAATAAGTCCTAATTCAAATACAATTATTAATTTATTTGATATTGAACCAGAAATTATTAAAGATGAAATTACAGGAAAAGAAAAAGTTGTTTTAAATGTGGAAAACAAAGTTGAAGACGTAACTCAAGCATTAGTAACTATGGCAAGAGGTAGTACTAGAAGTACAGAGGTAAATGAGCTTACAAAACAAATTATAGCAGAAATTGTTGCTGAAGAATATGAAGCATATGGAATTTCAAATGATATAAATAGTTTATATGTTAAAAGAAATGCTGAAGTAACTGAACAAAGCTATTTGGGAAGACAAAAGAAAAAAATGCCAACAATAGGTTCTTGGTACAGAAGATTACAAGAAGTAGCAAAAGCAAATGAGAACTCAGATTATCAATTCCATTTTAGTTATTTAATTAAAGTTATGAAACAATATGTTAGAGAAATGAATGGTCAGATGGCATATTTTGATGGTCAATCTACATTTGAATTGTTAGATGGTACTCCTTTTATAAATCTTGACATATCTCAATTAGAGGAAAGATTTGCAAGACCACTTGCACAACAAATTTTACTATCTTGGATTTGGGAAAAATATGTTAAGAAAAATAGTGAAGATAAAGAGAAAGCAGCAAAGAAAAGAGTTTTAGTTGATGAGGCATGGATGTTACTTCCATACCCAGAGGCAGTTGATTTCTTAAATACTATGGCAAGACGTGCCAGAAAAAGAAATGTATCTTTAGCAGTTATTTCTCAAAAGTTCCAAGATTTTTATGAAAAAGCTGAAGTACAAGCTGTTTTAACATCATCAGATACAAAATTGTTTTTGGCTCAAGATAAATCAGAAATTGAATATATAAAAGAGGTATTTAAATTAAGTGAAGGTGAAGCATATTTCTTAACAACATGTACTAGAGGTGAAGGTTTGCTAAAAGTTGGAGAAGATACAGCAATTTTAAAAATTCAACCTACTAAAAAAGAATTCGACTTTATAGAAACTAACTTAAATGCATTAAGGGAAAGAGCAGAACAAGAAGGAAGACTTAGAAAAAAATAAATCTAAGAGAAGAACAAGTAGGAAGACTTAGAAAAAAATAAATCTAAAAAAGGGGAAGTAGATGAAAAAAATCACGACAGTATTTATAGTAATACTTATAGTTTTTAATTTAATATTAACTACAATGAACTTAAATACAGTTGTGGCTTCTACAAAAGGTATTTCAACAGAAGCAGGTTATAAAGAATGGGATAATACAGGAAAAACAAAAGTTATTATGGGTGGTTCAGAAAAAACTGTTAAATCAACATCTACTCAAACATCAACTGCAGCATTTAGTATGAATCTATCTGATCTAGCAATGATATTACCTTGGGTAGCAAGTAATATAATGACAAAAGTTGTAAAACCACAATATATAGATGACATTGACAATATAACAAATGAAGATATCGAGAATTTTAAAAATATAACAGACACTGAACCGGAAAATATTGATAAACAATGGGTACAAGATGTGTTTAAAAAGTTTTCTATATTAAGTTTAGTACTTGGATATTATGATGTATTTGATATTTACTATTTTGATGATGTTGATGAGGCCTATCAATCAAATGTAACATTTAATAATGTTTTAAAAGAAAAAGTTGCATCAATATACTCAATAATGAGAAGTATTGCATTAATATTTAGTGTTATTTCATTAATTTATATTGGAATAAGAATGGCGATTTCAACTGTTTCAGATGATAAGGCAAAATATAAAAAATTGCTAAGAAGTTGGCTTATAGGATTTGTTTTAATATTTATTTTACATTATATTTCAATTTTCATATTAGAAGTTTCTAAATTAATTCAACAATTAATTGTACAGGTTTCACAGAATATAGAAATTAAAACAGATTTTGAATATAATATCATAAATAGAATTCCGACAAATTATACAGATGCTAAAGGATTTTCCGGTTTTTATTTTGTAATAATTTTCTGGATGTTAGTATACTATCAAGTTAAATTTTTTATAATGTATATGTATAGATCTTTAGAAATTGCGTTTCTAATAATTGTAGCACCTTTAATAACTGTAACATACTCACTTGATAAGTCAGTTGATGGACGTTCACAAGTTTTTAATTCTTGGAGTAGAGAACTTATATCAGAAATATTTTTGCAAAACCTACATTGTATAGCATATCTAGTATTTGTAGTGTCAGCAGGAAATATTGCACTAAAATCTCCAATAATTGCAATAATCTTTTTTGCATCATTATCAAGAGTTGAAAAAGTTGTAAAAAATATGTTTAAAATTCAAGGAAGATCATTGAAAAATATTAAAGTTCCATTTTTCAATAAATAATCACATTGAATTTTATTTGAAAAATATTTTTCACCAAGTATATTAAGCGCAAAAAATTATCAAGTTTTTTTAAAAACAAGTTTATATAAAATTGTTATAATAGGAGGAATTATGATTATTAATAAAAAAGTAAAAAAATATAAAAAAATTAATTTGATTAAAATTATATTTCCAATATTTTTAACAATTTTTTTAATATTAGCTATTTCAAATAATATTAAAAATACAGAAAAAAAGAAGCAAATTGAAACAATAAAAAAATATGATTCAATAGATGATTTTACAACACTTGAAGAAGTAGCAATTTATTTTGATTGTAAATATGTAAAACATGAGAGTTCTAAAACAGAAGGATATACAGTAGATGTATATATGAAAATAAAAAATAAACCATTTTCTAATAATGTAAGTAATAAGAGTTATTATGAATCTTTATTTGTATATTGTGCAAAGGTTGTAAATTATGAAAATTTTATAATAATTGATAAATCAAATGAACTTGTTATAGCACTTTCTTGTGATAAGGAAAATAAAAATATAAAATCATTTAGTATTAATGGAGATATAAATTATTTTCAAACTCAAGAATCAATTATAGCTAAAAATCAATATATAGAAATTCAAGAAATTAATTATTTAGTTAATTCTAATGAATTACAGCAATTAATAAATAAAAATTGGATTGTAGAAGATTCGTTATTTGGTACAAAAGATAGTATATATAGAAATTATAATATATTTTTTGATGAAGGTATTTCAGTAAGAAAAATAAATGGAAAAATCTTTAATATAGTGTTTAATAGTAATTATAAAAATGAAGTTGTAAATGGATTGAAAACAACATCAAGCAAAAAGGAAATTATAGATAAACTTGGAAATCCACAATTTGAACAAAATGAGATTATTGGTTATAAAACAGAAAATACATATATATTTTTTAATAATAATGAAATTTCAGTTTACAAAAGTGATAATAAATTTGAGACAATAGAATTTTCTGATTTAGTAAGTAATTATATACAAGATAAAGATTTGGTAAAATTTACTTCTAATCTAAAAAATATATGGAGTGACTATGATTTATATGAATATAATTCAAATTATTTGATATTACAATATTCTTTAAAGGGTATACAAATATGTTTAAATTATAAAGGAAATTCCGGGATAAATGTTTATACAAATTTTAAAGGTAATATAGTTCCAAATTTGGAAATTGAAAATACTCTAAATAATGAAAATCAATTGCCAAAAGAAGTATATTTTAAAAATGAAAATTTAGTTTTTTTAGCTGAGAAACAAAGAATTGTTAATCAAAAGGAAATAAAATATGATTTAGGAAATGTTATAAAAAATAGTAGTAATGATTTTATAATAGATATAAAAGAATTAGAAAATTCAGTTTATGCAATCAGTTTTGTTTCAAGTAATTTAAATAAACCGAATAGAGAATTAAAAGAATACATTAATTATGGAATATGGAAAGATGATGAAAACTTTATTTATTCGGTTAAGCAAAAAGGAATTTATAATTATAATGTAAAAAATAATTTATATTCAACATTAATTACTGGAAAACAAGAGTTTAATATAAAAAAAATAACTGATAATACTTTAGAATTTGATAATACAAAAATTGAAATATAAAATGTAGAGTTTATTGAAAGGAGGAAATAAAATGATAACAATTTTAAAGAATACTATTATAGATAGTATAATAAAAAAAAGTATATTTAAAAACAGTATATTTAAAAAAATAATAGTATTAATAATGTTGTTATTTATTTTATTTTCTTCTGTTTTTTCAACTTTTGCTGCTGGATTAGTAGACATGGGAGATGTATCTGTTCCATTAACATCTGAAAGAGCAGGAAATTATGTTGCTAATTTTGCAATAAATTTTGAAAAGAATTATTCTAAAAAATCAGAATATAGTATGGTTGCCACAGATATAGGAGATACATATAATGGCAATCTCATAAATAAAAAATACTGTTTTAACAGTACTAGTTGGATTGCGTTTGTATATAATCAATGTTTAAGATTGCAAACTAATACCAACTTTAATTCTATGACTCCATATAGTTATGTTAATCCACATACTCAAAGTGCTAATGCTTCTTGGGATGAAAGTTTTTTTGAACAAATAAGATTTAATATAAGTTCAGATTTAACTCAGCAATCTGAAACCGACAATGAAGAAAATAAGACTGAATTTCTAAATATTTCATCTCTTGCAACAAATGATGAAATAAAACCTGGTGATATTTTAATAAAATCAAAAATGAAACAGGCAATAGAAGGAGAAGAACAAGATGAATATATTGGAGAAGTATATTTGTATATTGGTGCTGGACAAGTAATATATTGTAAACCACCTGTAAACGAAGAGGATAAATCTGTTTTAGTTAAGTGTTATTTAGATGACCTAGGTTCAACTATTGATACAGTTTTAAGAATAAAAACCGAAACTTCAGCAAAAATATTAGATACAGATGTAACATTAATATTTGCAGGTAAGAGTTATGAAACTGGAATACAGTATCAAGGAATACCAGGTGCAGGAACGTATTTAGGTACAACAGATGGATGGGAAACAGGAAGATGGATTTTAGATAGTATAGGAAATATATTAGATTATTTAGTAGGAATAATAACTTATGCTGTAAGAGCTGTGCTTATTGGTTGGACAAATTTAGTTGAAAATTTAGTACATGATTCATTACTAGGATTAAGTGAAGATGTTAATG
>Ga0209717_1001256_pt1 | contig 28073 bp, 18 predicted proteins | sample AD_UKC048_MetaG_FD_184418 | JGI IMG/M metagenome (GOLD analysis project Ga0209717, IMG submission 184418) | Active sludge microbial communities of municipal wastewater-treating anaerobic digesters from USA - AD_UKC048_MetaG (SPAdes) (version 2) | ecosystem: Engineered > Bioreactor > Anaerobic >... | reverse complement strand
GGATGTATTTTTCCGGTACAGGAGATAAAAAGCAGTAGCAAGAGCGGGAAAAAGCGAAACATACTTTTGGGCGAAAGATAGGGAATTGGGGGCTTTGGAATTGTTACTTTTGCGGGGTGAGTGCGGCTACGCCCCTCGTAGAGTTAATGTCAACGCGGATTAGGCGGAAAAACGCGGATTTAGTGGCCTGTCGGCCACTCGTTGCAGGATTTTAAGGATGAACCTCGAACGTGATTTGGGAAAAGTGGCCGTCAGGCCACTAAATCCGCGTTTTTCCGCCTAATCCGCGTTGCCATTAACTCTACGAGGGGTGTAGCCGAACCCCAAAAATCTCATCATCAGCCGCGGGCAACGCGCCCCAAACACCCAACACCACACACTAAACACCAATCCAGCGTGCTGAACATCGAAGTCATCTCCGCCGGCGCCGGTTCCGGGAAAACCTACCGGCTCACGGGCCGGATGGTCGAACTCCTGCAAGACGGCGTGCGCCCGGCAGGCATTATGGCGACCACTTTTACACAAAAAGCGGCGGCGGAACTCCAGGAACGGGTGCGGGTGCGCCTGCTCGAATCGGGTATGAGCGAGGCCGCCAACGAACTCGGCTCGGCGCTCATCGGCACTGTGCACAGCATCGGCACACGGCTGTTGCAGCGCTTTGCCTTCGAGGCGGGCGTGTCGCCGCTGGTGGAAATCATTGCCGATGGCGACAGCCAGCGCCTGTTCAACGAGTCGCTGGCGCAGGTGCTCACGCCCACCCGCATCGAGCGTATGAACCAACTCGCCGACCGCCTGGGGCTGTCGAAAAAACGCGCGACCGGCGAAGCATACGACTGGCGCCGCAATATCCGGGAAATGACCGACGTGGCGCGTGCCAATAATTTTTCCCGAAAGGTGCTGGAAACCAGCAAGTTGCGCTCCTGGCAATCGTTCGAGCGTTTGCTCCCCCCGGTGCAGGATACCGACCCGGTGGTATGGAATAACCGCCTGCTTTCAGCCATCGATCAATCAGTAGCGGCACTGGAAGCCAATGAAAACGACACGACGGTGGTGACGCAAAAGGCCGTCGAAGTGCTGCGCGATTTACAAAACCAGTTGAAATACCGCGGCGAACTGTACTGGCACGAGTGGGTGAAAATTGCCAAAACCAACCCGTCCAAAAAAAGCGCCGATCTGGTGCAGGACCTGCGCGAACTTGCCTTGCGCCACGACGAGCACCCGCAGTTCCGGGCCGACATCAAGGGCTTTATCGATCTGGTGTTCGACATCGCTACCGACGCCCTGGGCGAATACGAGCAATACAAGAAAAAACGCGGCCTGATCGATTACACGGACATGGAAACCTACGTGAGCCAGTTGCTGCGCGTGCCTTCCGTGCGCGAAACGCTGGCCGGCGAAATCGACCTGCTGCTGGTCGACGAATTTCAGGACACCTCGCCCATTCAACTGGATATTTTCCTGCAAATCAGCCAACTGGCCAAACGTTCCATCTGGGTGGGCGACCCCAAGCAAAGCATTTACGGGTTTCGCGGCGCCGATCCGGTGCTCATGCAGGCCATTATTGAAGAAACCGGCGGCGTGAAAAATGAAAATATTCTGAAACAGTCGTGGCGCAGCCGGCCCGATATCGTGCACGCTGTCAATGCCATTTTTACCCGCGCATTTCCCAAAATTCCGGCAGAACAGGTGGCGCTGGAACCCGCGCGTTCCGACGATCCGGACCTCGAACCCGCCCTGCAACACTGGAATTTCCTGTCGGCGCTCGATGAAAACAAGGTGCCCGGAAAACCCTGGATACAGAATTGTATAGCCCATCAGGTAGCGGTAATGCTGGACCGTAAAGTGCTGGTTTACAATAAAAAAACGAAAGAAAAACGCCCCGTTCAGCCCTGCGATATCGCAGTGTTGTGCCGCGACAACCGAGACTGCCTCGATATGGCCGAAGCCTTGCACCGTGCCGGACTCAAAGCCGCCATCAGCCGAACGGGCCTGCTCGATACGCCGGAAGCCAAACTGACGCTGGCCTGCCTGAAATACCTGCTCACGCCGTCCGATGCGCTGAGCGCCGCTGAAATTCTGCTGCTCACCAACCAGATGTCACTGGAAAAAATGGTGGAAAGCCGGCTGGAATGGCTGCACATGGAATCGGAAAGCGGGCGTACGCACTGGGCCATTCACGATACTTTGCTCGATCAGTTGCTACAGTTGCGGCCGCGTATCGCCGATCTTTCCGCTTCGGAAATCCTCAACCTGCTGCTCGACGAACTCGAATTGCGCCGACTCGTGGCCCCGCTCGGTTACCTCAACCAGCGCCTCGACAACCTCGACCGGCTGCGCCACTATGCGCTCGATTACGAATCGGCCTGCAATCGCCTGCATTCCGCGGCATCGCTGAGTGGTTTTTTACTGTGGATCAACGACCTGTGGCGCAACCAACTGGATGCCCAGGGCTCCGGCGAAAGCGAAGATGCCGTGAAAGTGCTCACCTATCACCGCAGTAAAGGCCTGGAATATCCTGTTGCCATTTGCCACAACCTCGACGAAGCACTCAAGGAACGGATCTGGGGGCTCAGCCTGGTGGCGGAAACCGAAAAGCCTGATATTCAAAATATTCTGGGGAATCGCTGGCTGCGTTTTTGGGTCAATCCCTACGCCGACCAGTTTCAGAATACCCACCTGGAAGAAACGCTGTTACAAACGGAAGAGTGGGGCGCCGCGTCGAAACAGGCGCTCGAAGAAGAAGCGCGGCTGCTGTACGTCGGCCTTACCCGGGCCCGCGATTACCTGGTGTTCCCGACGGTGCGCAAACCGTCCAAATGGCTCAACCGCGTGTTCAATCAGGGCGACGAATCCATTCCGACCCTCGATGCAAATTCCAATGAAACACCCTTTTACCACAACGGTGTGCCGCTGCGCTGCCTGACGGAGCAAACCATCCAGCCTAAAGATTTTCCCGAAGCGGAGCCCGACACAAGGCCGGTGTCGTTTCATGCGCCCAGACAGGGTCGGCGCCCGGTTCCGCGTTCGCCGTTGCAGATCGATGCCACCGGTGAGTTGCCGCCGGGGTTCAACCCCGCCTGGGCGGATCCGCAGCCGTTTGCGCCGTGGCTCGAGTTCCGGGGCGATTATTCACCGGCACTGGGAAAGGCCGTTCAAAGTTTGCTGGGCATCGCTTTGTATCCGAACTCCGACGCGCAGTTTTTACAAACGGCACGCAAACAATTGCAGATCAGGGAAGTAACGGATGCCGTTTCGGCGGAACAAATGTTGCAGCACGCGAAAGCATTCCGCGATTTCTGGATGCGGCAATGCCCGGCAGCAGCGTGCCATTTTCAATATCCGTTACAGGGTTGGCAAGGTAAAAGACTGCTACAAGTTCAGCCCGATATTTTTCTGGAAAATGAAGATACGGTGGTAGCCATCCAGTTTGCCGGATTTGCCGAAGGCATGAAAAAATGGAAACACCATGCGCAATCCCTCTCCCCGCTCATGGGCTGGACGCAGGTGCTGCTCCGGCAGTTATTTCCGGAGAAAAAAACGGCGGTTTGGGTGGTGTTTGCGGTGGAAGGGCAAGCCGTTTTAGAGAAGTGAGAGAGTGAGAGAGTGAGAGGGTGAGAGAGGTGAGAGAGTGAGAGCCGACTTCGAGTACGCCTCCTTCGCCCTAAACAAACAGATTCTGGGGCGAAGGAGGCGTACTCGAAGTCGGCTCTCACTCTCTCACTCTCTCACCTCTCACTTCTATTTCACCGGGTATATCTGCGCCATCGCATAAGCGAACACCGCAAAAGCGATGCTGCCGATGAGCACACCCAGGGCCAGGGGCCGGTCGTCGCTGGTTTTCAGCATAAAGAAACCGGCGATAATACCGCCGATAGCCAGGAAATAGTAGGGAATGATGTATTGCAGCGCGCAGAAAAGCGCAAAGGTGGCGATGGTACGGAGTAGGGTAGGGAGCAGCATTTTAGAAGTGAGAAGTGAGAGGTGAGAGATGGTGAGAGAGTGAGAGAGTGAGAGGGTGAGAGAAGTGAGAGAAGTGAGAGCCGACTTCGATTACACCGCTTCGCTCCAGCCGTTTCGATTGTAGAGCGAAGGGGTGTAATCGAAGTCGGCTCTCACTTCTCTCACCCTCTCACCGCTCTCACTCTCTCATTTCTATTTTTCCCATCTCCTGCGCCCCAGCGACAACACCGTAGCCGCCAGAAACAGCACGATCACGGAAATAAAATACACCACGTCGCGTGAGTCGAGCACGCCGCGGCTGATGGAATCGTAGTGGTAGGAGATGCCGATGGATTGTACAATGTCATCCGTTTTGCCGAAAAAGATAGGCAGTCGGCTCAACGAATCGAAAGCCATATACGTCATGAAACAGAGGAACGTAGCCAGCACGAAGGCCACAATCTGGTTGTTGGTAAGCGAACTGGCAAAAATACCGATCGCTACGAATGCCCCGGCCAGAAACAGCAGGCCGATATACGATCCCAGAATGCCGCCCGAATCGAGGTTGCCCTGCGGCGCGCCCAACTGGTATACGGTAATGTAGTAAAACACCGTAGGCAGCAGGGAAAACACCACCAGCGTAAGGCAGGCGAGGAATTTTCCGCCTACGATCTGCCAATCGGAAATGGGGCGCGTAACCAGCAATTCGATGGTGCCGGATTGTTTTTCTTCCGCAAAAGTGCGCATACTGACCGCCGGGATAAGAAACAGGAAAATCATCGGCGCCACACCGAACAGGGCGTCGAGATTGGCGTAATTGTTATCCAGTACGCTGTATTCCGGGAACACCCACATCACCAGGCCCATCAGCACCAGAAAAGTGCCGATGACGATATAGCCGATCAGGGACGAGAAAAAACTATTGATTTCTTTAAAATAGATCGCGAACATGGCCATTATTTGGTGAGTTGCTGGAACACGTCTTCCACGCTGAACAATTCCTTGTGCAGTTCCAGCAAGGTCAGTTTGTTGTCCACGGCAAATGCGAAAACGTCGGCGCGGATGTCGTGCTCCGCCGATGCAGTCATTTGCCAGGTATTGCCGCCGAGCGATTGCACGGCCAGCACGTGCCGGATCTTCTTCAACTGGCCGGCGTCTGTTTTGCCGGCAAATTCCGCCGTGACGATGCTTTGCCCGGTAAACTGTTGTTTCAACTCCTGGATGGGCGCGTTGGCTACCAGTTTGCCTTTGTTGATGATGATGGCGCGGTCGCACACGGCTTCCACCTCGCCCAGGATGTGGGTGCTGAGGATCACCGTTTTTTCGCGACCCAGGTCTTTGATCAGTTGGCGGATCTCGATGATCTGGTTGGGGTCGAGGCCCGAAGTCGGCTCGTCGAGAATGAGCACTTCCGGGTCGTGGAGCATGGCTTGCGCCAGTCCTACGCGCTGGCGGTAACCTTTGGACAGTTCACCGATCAGTTTATGGCGGTGACTGGTCAGGCCGGTGCGTTCCACCATTTCATCCACCCGTTTGGCGGCGTTGCGCACCTGGTGCATACCGGCGGTAAAGGCAAGGTACTCGCGTACGTACATATCGCGGTAGAGCGGATTGTGCTCGGGCAGGTAACCCACGCGGGCACGCGCCTCCATGGGCGATTCCGAGATGTTGAAGCCGCAGACTTCCACCTGGCCTGCCGACTGGGGCAGGTAACCGGTGATGATTTTCATGGTGGTTGTTTTCCCGGCGCCGTTGGGCCCCAGGAATCCAAGTACTTCGCCTTTATGTGCCTCGAAAGAGACATCATCTACGGCATGCTGCGCTTCAAATGTTTTGACTAAGTGATGAACCTTGACAGACATAGTGGCGCAAAAATACGAAATTAGTTATCAGTTATTAGTTATCAGTTATCAGTCTGGTAGCCCTTGGCTTTTAACTGATGCCGGGAGATACCAGACTGATAACTAATAACCGATAACTGATAACGAAAAACTAAACGTTGATAAGGTCCAGTCCGATGATACCGGCTGGAAGGTGAGTAGATGTTTGCTTCATGCGGGAAAACCTGTTAGTGAAAGAAAGATGATTATAAACCGGCCTTTGATTCACTTTTCGCGGATTAAACGCCCAAAAGTAGTGCGTGCAATGAAAAGTAGATATGAATTATGGAAATAATATAAAATATTCTCCATGCGTCCCAACAATGCACTTGCATTTATAAGGCAACCTTGCGTTTCAGGCATGAAATAAATACTGCTAAATCGCCGTCATGTTTTTATGTAATCCCGCGCCGAATCGCATCCTTTCAATACTTTTGGCGGTCTATCTTTCTGTACTACGTTCATGCTGAAATTTCTCCGTCCAAATACCGCCGATCAGGACAGCGATGAGTCGCTGCTGGCGCGGTACGTCCGGACGGGAGAAACGGAGGTGCTGGGGCGACTGTTCGAACGGTATATGCCAATGGTATACGGCGTGTGCCTGAAGATTCTGAAAGACCCCGGCAAGGCGGAAGATGCAGTGATGGGCGTGTACGAGTCGTTGAGCCAAAAAGTAAAAGAACACGAAATCGCATCGTTTCGGGGCTGGTTGTACGTGTTGGCACGAAATTATTGCCTGATGGAGTGGCGGAAAGCGCAGCGGCGACCGACCGATCATTATGCTCCGGAAGACATGGTGTACCACGATGCGGTGGAACATCCGGCAGAATATGAACTCCCGCAGGACCGCGCACCGCTGGAAAAATGCCTGGAACAACTCAATGCCGTGCAACGAAACACGGTGCAATGGTTCTATTATGAAGAAAAATCGTACAAGGAAATATCCGAAATGATAGCAGAAGACGTGGGTAAAGTGCGCTCGTACATTCAGAACGGACGCCGGAACCTGCGGATTTGCCTGGAAAAATATGGAATTGCGGGTGGTTGAGATTGTTGAGAGGTTGAGAATGTTGAGGGGTTGAGGTGGTAACTCAAAGTTTTCAACTCGCTCTCAACCCCTCAACAACCTCAACCCCTCAACCCCTCAACCCCTCAACAACCTCAACCCCTCAACAACCTCAACATTCTCAACCTCTCAACAAAAAATGAACCTTCCATCCGACGACAAGCGTTTTCTCGACCTGCTGCAAAAGTGGCAGGAAGGGGATTTTACGCACCGCGACGAACTGGAACTTCAGTCGCTGGCGGGCAGCGACGATTTTCGCCGCGAGGCCTGGGAGGGTTTTCAATTGCATCCCGAAGCAGATCATAAAGGCCGTTTGGCAACGCTGCGGGCGCGTATCCAGCCGGAACGCGGCGGACGGCGGGTACTATTTCCGCAAATCATGGCAGCAGCGGCGCTTTTCGTTTTACTGCTCGGAGCCTTGTGGTTTTTCCGGGGGCCGGGGCCGGAAATCCCTGAAAAAATTGTCCAAAACGATGCGCCGGTTATTGACAATCCATCACTTTCCGATGCCGCCGAACCGGCCGCACAACCTGAAGTTCCGCAGGTTTTAAAAGACGTTGCGACCAGAACGGTACCGGAAAACCCCGCTCCCCCCAGAGCAGTTGCCGACGACAGGATGGCAGGCGCTAGCGCTGGCCCGGAAAAAAAATCCGAATCCGAAAGTGTTTTTTTGAACGACCTGGCGACGCCCGCCCCGCCTTCCATTGCAAGTGCGCCGGTACCGGCCGAATCCGCGGAAAAAGACGACGAGGTGGTCGCCATGGAAGAATCCCAGTCCCGGAAAGAACAACAGGGCTTTGCTGAAGATAAAAAGGATGCAAAAGCAAAGGCCGCTCCTGCCCGGAAACCGCAGTTCAATCAGGCCAAGCCATCGGCGCCAGGCAATGCAAACGCCATGGAACCTGTCAATTACGATATGCTTGCCCTACAGGATTACCTGCGCCGCAATGCCCGGCTTCCAGAGGCGGCGCGGCAGAATAACGTGAGCGGATTTGTGCGGGTATCGTTTCGCCTGAACAACAAACGGGAACCCATAGACTTCAAAATACTGCATTCTCTGGAGTACGGCTGCGATGAAGAAGCGCTGCGTTTGCTGCGGCTGTACGACTGGCGTAATTTCACGCAGGATACTTTTGAGGTAGAAGTGCCGTTCGTGCGGTAACACTTTACTGAATTGGGGCCCATGTGGCGAAATTTTCCCAAAAAAATGCACCGCGTGTTTAACCAAAGTACCTTTGCACTGTTGTTACAGCGATTTGATTGAACTGATTGATTTTGAACAGACAAGCAGAATCCCCCATCCCTACTCGTTACGGGTCCTTTCAGATGATCGCATACGCCGATGATCCGGCTGAAAGAATGCCGCATCTGGCCTTTGTTGCACCGAATTTTGATCCTTCGCGACCTGTTCCCGTGCGCATTCACTCTGAATGCATGACGGGCGACGTATTCGGTTCGCGCCGCTGCGACTGCGGTGAACAACTCGATATTTCCCTGAAAATTACCGCCGAACGCGGCGGCGTGGTCATTTACCTGCGCCAGGAAGGCCGCGGGATCGGGCTTATCAACAAACTAAAAGCGTACAACCTTCAGGACCTCGGCCTCAATACCGCCGAAGCCAATACCCACCTCGGTTTCGATGTGGATGCACGTCAGTACGACTGTGCTATTTACATCCTGCAGGATCTCGGCATCAGTCAGGTCGAACTCATCACCAACAATCCAGACAAAGTGGAAGCACTGCGCCGCTCACCGATTCAGGTCACCGGCCGCATCCCCATCGAAATTCCCGCTACGGATGACAGCCGTGATTATTTGCAGACGAAAAAGGAGTTGATGGGGCATCTACTCGGCCTGTAGGCCGATCGTTATTGGTTATTGGTTATTTGTTATTAGTGGTGGTGACCCTTGGCTTCATACCATGGACCAAGGGTCACCACCACTAATAACCAATAACTTATAACCAATAACTAGAAGAGCCACTCCGCCGCCTTCGGAAACTCCTGCCCCCAGCGACCCTCATTGTGGTGGCCTTCCGGATCAATTTCCAGGCGGAACTGCAAAAGGCCGGGCGGCATACCGCGTTTTTCCACGGCATCCCTGAATTTTTTGGCATTGGCCACCATATTGGAGCCTTCCTTGCCGCCGCCGTACAGGTAAATTTTGGTTGGACTTGAAAATGCTGCAAACTGCATGGGCTCCACATAAATGCGGGGCGTGAGCCAGAGTGAGGGCGAAAAAATCATGAATTTGGAATACACCTGCGGAAACATCAGTCCGGCGTAGATACTGATCAATCCCCCCATACTGCTGCCGCCCACACCCGTATGGGTGCGGTCGGACAAGGTGCGGAACTGTTCGTCTATGTAAGGTTTCAGCGTCTCCACCATGAACCGGGCATAATCCTGCCCCAGTCCTTCGCCCCATTTGTGGGTGTCGTAGGGAGAGAATTCGCGGATACGTTCCTTGCCGCCGTGGTCGATGGCCACTACGATAAAATCACCTTTACCATGCTGTGCCATGAACGCCAGTTTCTTATCGACACCCCAGGTGCCGAATGGCGCATCCTGTTCGAACAGGTTCTGGCCGTCCTGCAAATAGAGTACGGGGTAGCGCTTGTCGGTGGCGTGGTAATTCCAGGGAAGCAGTACGGAGATGCGGCGTTTCCGGCGAAGTTGCGGCACATTAAAACGTTTGGCAACAACCTGAATATCAGGGTAATATTTCGGGTCGTAGGCGCCGGAGTGCTGTTTCCAGAGCGGTACGATATCGGCAACTTTACCACGAGGGGCTTCCATACGGCGGTTGGTGGGTGGGTGGCCGTCTTTGCCGAGTTCCTCGGCTTCCCAGCCGCCTTTTACGTATTTGTATTCGAACGGCTCGCCACTGGACGGCACCTGATGAAAAATATACTGGTAATGACCGTCCTTAATTTTAACCATTTTAAAGCGCTCGTCGCGGGTAGTCCAGTCATTGAAACTCCCGGTCAGGAACACAGGTCGCACATCATCGGTCGGTGTAAAAAGATCTAACGTTAGCATATAATACTGGCCGCGTCGGGCAACGACGAACGGACAAAGGTTTTGTAGCGTTTTTTACAGAAATTAAATGCCGCCGAAAACGACAGAAGCGGCGGCATATTCGAGTATTCGGCACGCAAAGGTAGCCAATGCGGTGATACCTGCGTGGTTTGTTACTCGCGGAATTTATCCAACAAGTGTGCCAGTTCCATGGCTTCGGCTTCGCTGAGTTTGCTGCCTGCCGCACCCGGACCGTTGATAAAATTGGCCTGCTCGATATCGGAAAGCAGTTTTTTACCTGATTCCGATATCGAAACGATCACCATACGGCGGTCTTCCGTATGTGCAACCCGTTCTACCAGTCCTGCCAGACGCAGTTTTTCCACCAGGCGGCTCACATTGCTGCTCCGGTCGATCATACGGCTTTTGATGTCGAGCACCGACAGGCCTTTCGGGAAACTCCCGTTCAGGATGCGCAATATATTGTATTGCGGCCCTGTGAGTCCATACGGGCGCAATTGCCGGGTAAGCATACAATCCAGCCAACTTGCCGTAAACATTACATTCAATACGGCCCGCTGATGCGCCTGCAGAGGCTTGGTGTTTTTTAATTCCAGTTCCAATTTCATGACACAAAGTTAAATGTCTTGACACTAAAACCGGTAAAAAAATATTTGGTTTAAAAATGGACATAAAAAGGCCGGAAAAACACCTTTCGGCGCCGTCCGGCCATTCAACTATTTTCCGATCTTAATTTTTTGGTTGATGAGGGGTTTATGGGTTTATGGGTTTATAGGTTTATAGGTTTATGGGTTTATGGGTTTATAGGTTTATATTCAGCCACTCGGCGAATGAATATTTTCTGCCCTTTCGAGTGGCTGAATATAAACCCATAAACCCATAAACCTATAAACCCATAAACCTATAAACCCATAAACCTATAAACCCATAAACCTATAAACCCTCATCAATTATCCTTCCTCACCCGGTAAATCCCCGACACCGTATGCGTTCCGCCGGCTTCCGCCTGGAAGGTGCCGCTGAAGGTGCCGATATAATATTCGCCTATCGTATTGGCGAAGCCGGTCACTTCAGTGGAAAGGTTGGAGTTTTGAATGGGATAGGCATTAATGTTATTAATGGAGAAAGCAGTCAGTGGATAGGTGCCTGCCTGTGTAGCTTGAAATTGCAGGGAAGCGTTGGTCGTGGTACCGTTAAAACTGCTGAGATAAACCGTATTTCCAACGTTCAGCGAATCGTCGAACACGCCACCTGAAGGGCTTACAGCCGTATATGACGTTCCATCGAGGTTAAACTGGATGTATTCGTCCAGTCCGGTGCAAACGACCAGCGGCGCCAGATCGTTGATGCTGCCTGGGCTCAATTGAATCGTCACGGCAGGGCTTTCCTTCAGATTATCCATATCGAATGCCTGAATCTGAACGTTGAACGGGCTGCAATTCAGGACGCTGTACACAAATGCGCCGGATGCGTCGACAAAAACAGCGGAATTGTTGATCAGCACATAGCCATTGGTGACGGGATCGCCTGCACAATCTTCCAGTGTACCTGCCAGCGTAGTGACACCGGCAACTGCATTGCTGATGATAATCGGCGGCAGGGTTGCATTGCTGCTGAAGGGGCCGACGGTTTGTGTATACAGTATCTGGGCGCCGCACTGGTCATATACCTGGATTGACAGTTCCATTTGTTCGTTCTGGAACACGCTGCCTCCGAAGTTGCCTTGTGCATCGGTAAAGGCATACCCCGGCCAGAAGGAACCGGAGGTAGTAACCAGTTTCACCACTGCATTGGCCAGCGGATGCTGCAGGTCGTTAAGGTAAACGGTGCCGTTCAACTGTACGAGCGGAAGACCCGCGTCGCAGTTCCAGAAGGAAAAGTGTTTGACTTTGCCGACGTACTGGTTGCCGATTTTCTGGGCACTTCCTTCCTCTATCCAGCGCGCTTTGTCCGTATCATAATGCCAGAGCGCGATTTCGGCAGGCGCCTGTGCAGCCTGCGTGCTGAGGATGGGCATAGTGAGTTCCACTTCCTTGCCGGCAGCGATTTGTACTGTACTGCCGCCGCTTTCCAGTTCCACCGCCACCATACCGAAGGTGCCGAGCATTTGTTCGGTACCGCCAGCATTGATGGCACGCAAATCGCCGGGCATAAACAGGCCCAGTGCCGCATCGGATGGATTCAGGTAGCGGGCGAATACGCGGATGTTGCCGGAGGCGGCCACCGAATTGGCAGGAAATTTCAGCGTCGGTCCGCCGGGAATACTGACCGTGCCGCCGGAAGCGTTGTCGAACGAACCCACCTGTGTTTTTGCAAGTAATTGAATCGTAACGGTTTGCAGAGCTTCATCCTGCACAAAATAGGCGCGGGAAAACTCGAAGTAACCGGTTTTGCTGACTTTCAGAATCGCGTCGTTGTCGGGCAGTTTCACTTTTTTTGTACGGAAAACGCCGTTGTCGTCTGTAAAGATCGTTTCTGTTCCCACTTGTATCTGTGCGCCTGCAACAGGCGCATCATTTTCGTCGATAATACGACCGGCAAAGGCAACGTCGACGATGGTGGCGTCGAGATGCTTCGGATCCTGGTTACAGGCCCACCAACTGGCGATACTCAGCAACAGCAGTACAGCGCTCAGGGTTACTTTCAGGTTTTTCATACGCGGTAAGAAGTATTTTGTGAAATAATTTGATTGTTACTCCTTATCACGCAGGGGAGCGGGGAAAGGTTGGGTGGGGAGGAAAATTTGTGAGTTGTGAATAGTGAGTTGTGAATAGTGAGTTGTGAGTTACCTGGCTATGAAACATGACCACCACTATTTTATCTTCGCCGCCCCATTCACAACTCACAACTGACAACTCACTACTGACAACTCACAAATGCAATTCCAGGTCGTCTTCAACCTGTACCCGTTTTCGGAACACCTGTACCTTCCTTCCGCCAACATCGTGCAGCAGGACAAAGGTGGGCTGCTCACGCACCTGGTACAGAAAGCGACCCCTGCTACGGTGACTTCCTACGGACTGGAGTTGAGCCCGCTGGAAAGCCGGCTGATCGGTATCATCGATCAACTGACACCGAAACACCTGGAAGCGAAATACAAACCGCCGAAGTCGAAAACACCGCCCAGCCTCGACAGCCTGCTGGCCGATAAAACTACCAAAGACGTTGTGGAACGGTTCGTTTTTACCCAACTCGACGTTTTTCTCGATGAAATTGCCCGAAACCGCCTGCCGCTTACCATCGATGCCGAACGCAAAACCCTGGCAAAGGACGTGCAGGTGGTATTCCCGCGCGAGGAACTGATTCCGCACCTGTTTTTCAAAAAAACGACCGAAGGCATCGAATACCGCCTCCAACTGGGCACGGAAACGCAGCGCTGGAACCTGCGCGAACACCATGTGGTGCCGTTGACCAACCTCGAACCTGCCTGGATTCTGGTCGATTACGCACTCTTCCGCGTGCCGGGCATCAACGGGAATATGGTGCGGCCGTTCCGCCAAAAAGATACTGTATTGGTGCCCACCCGCTCAGAGCGCGAATATTTCCGGAAAGTGATTGCCAAAAGTATCCGGCGCGGCCGTGTGGAAGCCGAAGGTTTCCGGGTGGAAAAAGCCGAAACCCTGCGTTTTACCCGCCTCGAAACCGTGGAAAATATCCTCGAAAACCGCTGGCTGCTCAAACCCGTTTTCGAATACGACGGCGCCGAATTTCAATGGGGCGAGCGCCGCGACCGCGTTACCTCACTCGATATCCCGGAACTCGACCAGGGCGAAATTGCCGTGCATCTCGTTTGCCGCGATGGCGAAAAAGAAACGCAACGCATTGACTTTCTGAAAGATAAGGGCTTGTCGGAAGAAGGCCGTGCCATGAGTATCGTCACGGACGGACTGGGTAAATACGCCGGTTTACAGGGATTGTTACAATGGCTGGGCAGTCACCGCAGCCTGCTGGAGGAAGAGGGTTTCCGCGTCCTTGCGCCACAGGCCGACGGGCGCACCCTTGCCCTGGGCGCCTGCGATATTGTGGTGAATTCGCAAGCCGCAGGCGACTGGTTCGACGTGCAGGGCCACGTGGTGGTAGGCGAATTCCGTTTCCCTTTCCAGAAATTGCTGCCCTGCCTGCGCCGCGCTGATCCGTTTTTTGAACTGCCCGACGGTACGTTTTTTCTGATTCCGGAAGAGTGGTTTGCCCGCTTTGCCGACCTGGCCGGAGTGCTGCAGGAGCAGGGCGAAATTTTGCGCCTGCCCAAATCACTGTACACCGTGCTGCAAGGTTCCGACTCCGAAGCGGAACCGGAAAAATTTCCCGTTATTCATCCGGAATCGGTTGATTATCAACCATCCGACGACCTGAAAGCCACCTTGCGTCCGTACCAGTTGCTGGGTGTAAAATGGCTGGTCGGGCATTACCGGCACGGCTTCGGCGCCTGCCTGGCCGACGATATGGGCCTCGGTAAAACCCTTCAAACCATCGCCTTGCTGCTGCATGCCAAGGAAAATAAAGGTGTTGCTGCAAATGCCGCGCCGGCGCCCGGAGCCGCCCAACTCGACCTGTTCGCCACCTACCGCGCCGAACTGCGCCCGCTCAACGCCCTGCTGCTCCTGCCTGCCTCGCTGGTGTTCAACTGGCAGAAAGAACTCGCACGTTTCGCGCCGTCGCTGTTTACCTATGCGCACATGGGCCCGAAACGCCTGCGCGACGCCCGCGCACTGGGTGGACACGACGTGGTGCTGACCACTTACCACACGGCCCGGCAGGATCTGGATTTACTGGAAAAGGTCAACTGGCATTTTATCGTGCTCGACGAAAGCCAGCAGATCAAAAATCGCGATTCCGAAATTTCCAAAATGGCGCGCAGTCTGCATGCCGACTGCCGGATTTCGCTTTCGGGAACACCTATAGAAAACTCGCTGGCCGATTTGTGGACACAAATGGAGTTTATCAACCCCGCCACGCTGGGCAGTTACCGGCAATTCCGCGAGCAGTTTCAGACGCCGATTGAAAAACAGGGCGATGAAAAAGCCAAATCGCGCCTGTTCAGCCGGGTGCAGCCGTTTTTCCTGCGCAGAACGAAGGAAGAAGTGGCGCCCGACCTGCCCGAACTGACTACGCAGATTTTCTACTCCGAAATGTCGGCCGATCAGAAGAAGTACTACGAGCAGGTGAAATCGGCCATGCGCAACCAGATTTTATCCCTGTTCGACGACCCGAAAACACGTTTGCAGGCCTTGCAGGCGCTTACCCGTCTGCGCCAGATCGCCAATCATCCCCGATTGGCCGACCCGGAATACGCCGGCTCCAGCGCCAAAATGGACGACGTGCTGGCGCAGTGGGATGTCGTGCGCCGCGCGGGACATAAAGTGTTGTTTTTCAGTTCCTACGTGCAACATTTACAACTCTACCGCTCCGTTTGGGAAAAAGAAAAGTACCCGTACGCCTGGCTCACCGGCGAAGTCGCCCAGGCAGACCGGGGTGCGGCCGTGCAGCGTTTTCAGTCGGACCCCGACGTGCAGGCGTTTTTTATGACCCTCGGCGCCGGCGGCGTGGGTTTAAACCTTACGGCAGCGGATTACGTTTTCCTGCTCGACCCCTGGTGGAATCCGGCAAAGGAAGACCAGGCCATCGCCCGCGCACATCGCATTGGTCGACTGCACCCGGTGACCGCACTTCGATTTATCAGCCGCGGTACGATCGAAGAAAAAATCATACAATTGCAGGAGCGAAAACGGGCGCTGGGCAAGGATTTGTTTGGCGGCGCCGACGCGGAGTTTCCGCATTTGGACCGCGAAGATCTGGAAATGCTGCTGCAGGATTAACACGTACCACCGAACCCCCGTTCGGTGCAATAACGGGCGTACCACCGAACCCCCGTTCGGTGAAATTGCGGGCAGATTTTCACCCGGCCGGTCACATTCCACCCCGGCCGGTGGCCGGGGCTGATGCTTGCGCCCTTTCAGGGCTGTGTAGTGCGATTTATTTAAACCATGACATATGTATTTGAAAGTCAGTCTTTTATCGTTTTTGTTTGCAGGGCTTTTGGCGTTTGCATCCTGCGGCCCTGATCCCTCACCCAATAATGGGAAACCATCCGCCACCACCGCTCCGAATGCTGCGAGAGACAATACCGCCGCTCCCGGTTCGTCTGCGGTGCCCGAGCCGCCATTCGTCAAGGAAGGCGAACTGGCCTTACTCGATCCTTCGGGTAAAAAAGTGGTGTTGAAACTCGACATCGAAATAGCGGAGGTGCCGGAAGAGCGCCAGCAAGGGCTCATGTACCGTAAAAGTATGTCTGACAAACAGGGCATGCTCTTCCTGTTCGAATACCCCGAAGAGCAAAGTTTCTGGATGCGCAACACGTATATCCCGCTGGATATCATTTATATCAGCGACAAAATGGAAATCGTTTCCATTCAGAAAAATGCCGCGCCGCAGAATGATAACCCCCTGCCTTCCGGCAAGCCTGCGCAGTACGTTCTGGAGATAAATGGCGGACTGAGCGATAAACTGGGCCTGAAACCGGGTTATAAAGCGGCCTGGCAGGACTATGTGAACAGCCGGGAAGTAGGAGGATATAACAGTTTGTGACCGGGATGACCACGGTCATTTTCCCGCATTACAGGTAATCATCGTTCATCACGGCGCCGGAGTTGATTTTTGCAGGCAAAAGCCGTTCACATGAAATCGCTCCGAATTTTACTGGCCGTTTTTCTGCTTGTTACAGCAAGTGGGCTCTACGCGCAACAACGGAACCGGGAATTTCTGCTCTCTAAAGAATACGCCGCCGGAAACAAACCCCGACCGTATGCTGCTTTCGTGCACCAGCACCAGAATTTTTTTGGTGAGGCATTCTCTTTTCAGGCAATCGAGGCAGGTGTCCTGTTTCCGCGCGGAATGTTTTTGAATGCTTCGGGTGCGTTTTTCGCCTCCAATTTACACATCGATTTGCAAGGGGAGCCGATGTATGTGAGTATAAAACAAGTCACTGCCGGTGCAGGCCGGGTGTTTTGGGAAAACAAAAAAGTACACCCGGGCGCATTGTTGAACGCGGGTTGTTTTTCCCTCCACGCCGACAAAACCGATGTGTCCGTCTTTAAAAAAACGGATGCTTCCCTGCTGGTGCACGGCTGGACCTGCGCGCCACAAATTTTTGCCGAATTCAATGTCGTGAAATGGATGAAGTTCCGGCCGGGTATCGCCTGGAATTTCTATGGTTTTGAAAATACATCCCGTATCCGGAAAAGCGACTTGCAGAACGGCTCTGTCAATTTTGCCTTTATATTTGGTAAATTCAATTGACGTTACCTGCTTTTCTGCACACAGGTGTGCTTTCAATGGCACTTGAAATAATCGAACGGCTCCAGGCAATCCAGGCATCTGAACAAGGATTTGCAGGCCGTAGAGCCGAACTGCGAGAGCATTTCCGTGCGGGTGGAATGACAGAACGGACATTCCAGTGCCCGTTGTTCTCCTGTAAGGGCTTTTTTGTCCATGCTTGCTTCGGCGGGTGGCGCGATACCGAATTCGGTAAGTTTGCGGCGACCTTCGGCGCTGAGCCAGTCGGTGGTCCAGGCCGGACTGAGCACCGTAGTGATTTTTACTTTGTCGAACCCCGCTTCCTGCAAAGCAGCGCGCAGATTGATCTCGATGGTGTGCATGGCCGGACAACCGCTGTAGGTGGGCGTAATGACCACTTCCACAGTGCCGTCGTCGTGGCGAAGGACGTTTCGGATAATGCCCAGGTCGCGTACGGTGAGCACCGGAATTTCCGGGTCGCAGACGGTGTCGAGCGAGCGGTTTATTTTATCAATATCCTGAATTTCAGGCATTTGGGTGTGGATTTGAACATAAAATTAAGCGATTTTCAGGAGTTAGAAATGTTTATTTAACCACAAGGGGCACGAAGGGTTTGCACAAGGTTCACAAAGAAATGGTAACATCCTATTGTGAACCTTGTGCAAACCCTTCGTGCCCCTTGTGGTTAAATTTTACCCAATAAAAAAAATAGCCAAAGGGTTTTACACCCTCTGGCTCTGACATTTCACAAGATTATTACGAAGATTGAAACGATGCGGCAGGAAAGTGGATTCGCCGGCTGCTGATAGCCAAAAAGCAGGAAGCAATTCCACGGCGCCGCACGTAATATTTTTTATCCTTTTATGAAGCGGGGTGGTTGCAGGCGCCCGACTTTTCGAAGCGCCTGCTACCCGCTGTTTCGCACCCCAGTGTCCCTTCAACAGTTTGAAAGAAGCACATCGGCGGAGGGCGAAGACTTATAAAGGAGCAACTATTTAATTTGAATCATTTTGCGTGTCGCACTGTCCTTATCCGTTTTCAGGGTGTAGTACAGTACTCCGTTGACATTTACCATGGAGCGTTCGACCGGGAACGTATTGTATCCTTTCGGGAAATTGCCGCGTTGTATGTAAATCAGGTGGCCCGCTTCGTCGTAAACACTCAGGGTAGCCTGCGTTTCTTCCGGCAGGTGGAACCCGATGAACGTGCTGTTGATGAACGGATTCGGTATGTTCTGGTACAGTTCGAAACCTACGCCGGTGACGGTAGCGCCGTCTTTGCCCTGGAATCGGAATGCGATGTCCAGTTTTTCACCCTCGGCGTTATATGCTTCCGCTTTGGTGATGCGGCTGGAAACGCCCAGCATTTTGCTGATCTCGCCCGATTTTTTCGCTCTGAAACGCAGCGAGAAGCGTCCTTCTTCCTTGCCGTCCCAACTGGTCGTCAGGGCATTGTTTTCGGCAAATACGGCGAAGTTGTCGCTTTTCATGCCTTCACCCGGTTTCAGGTCGACCAGTTCCAGGTCGTTGAAATTCATGGTGAACTGGTATCCCTGTACAGTCTGGTCGGCGGTGAATGTAACTTCGAACGTTTCGCCCGCTTTCACGGTGCCGTCATTGTGCTGGGTTGCCGGCGCATCCACGTCGAAGATCAGGGTGTTCACACTGCGTTCGTCCGAACTCATCAGCGAGTTGGCGATGACAGAGTTGTTCACGTCGCCGATTTTGATGGCCACCATGCTGTTGTTCTGAAGACCTTGCACATCCGATACCGTTTTGTTTTCCGGGAAAACAGACTGGAACGGATTGGCCGGATTGTCGAACTGGTAATCGCGGTCGACAAAGCGCCAGGAGGTGTTGTTCGGCAAATCTTCGTAAATACCCAGGATCAGTTTGCGCAGTTCCACGATATCGTATGTCGTGATGCTGCCGGAGCGGTTGGCGTCGGCGGCAATCATCCGGTACGGTGTGTTCAGCGGTTCGAGGCCCAGGATATGCTTGTTAATCAGCACGAGGTCGTACGTGGTCACACCGTTCAGCGGGTTGTTGTCCTTGGTCGGCGTCAGGGTGTAGTCCGACAGGGCCGGGATGGCTTCCGGGAACTGGAAGTGCCCCTGCTGGTCGGTCATCACGAACTGGTTGAAGGCGGTACCGTTGGGCGATTGTCCGGCCAGTTCCACGTCGCACTCTTCCAGCCCGTAGTCCATTTCCGTTTGCATGACGCCCGCTACGGTTGCCTGTGTCTGGGCGCCGCCGCAGTTGTTCAGCGGGTCCTGGATGGTAATGGTAGCGCTGCAATAGTCGGCATTGCCGGCCTGGTCCATAGCCCATAATTGTATGACCTGCGGACCTACGTCATTGCAATCGAACACCAGACTGATGACCGGCTGACCATTGTTGTCGAGCGGGAATTGTGCCGGACCGCCGTTGACCTGGATTCCGAACGAAAGGTAGTCTTCCGGTGTGCAGTTGTCTTCGGATTGCAACAGGAAGTCGCTCGCAAACAATGTTACCATGCCCGTGGGCATCAGCGTTACGCCCCAGCCGCCCTGGCAGAAGATGGTCGGCGGTTTGCAGTCGCGCACTACGAAGGTGTATTCGCACACACTTTCATTTCCGCAGCCGTCTTCCACGATCCACTTGATTTTGTGGGTGCCGTGCGGCAGTTCCGGCAGCACGAAGTTGCCGGGCGATGCGATGGTGTTCCAGCGGACGGCTGCCGTGACGCTGCCGTTCACGACCGAGGTCTGGAGCGCGAAGCGGTATTTCTGGTTAACGCCTACTGCACGTTCGTCGAAGGTACGCACCGTGCCGCCGGTAAAGTTCTGAGTATTGGCGTTGTTGTATCTGATCGTGCCTTCCTGCGGAACGTTGGTGCTGCTGACGACGGATTCCATGGTGCCGTCGCCGTCGAGGTCGAGGAACAGCAGGTATCGAACGTTCAGGTTCGTGCCGGAGCACAGGTCGGCTGCACTGATGTTCAGGTCGGCTGGAGCCTCGCAGAGGTCGTGCGTTTCATTGTGCGTATCGAACCAGTAGGGCTCGTTCCATAATTGCACATTGTTGGTCGTGTTATCGCAAACGGTATCCGGAGACACAGGGCAAATCATCACAGGCGGTTGATTATCAATGATTTTGATAATCTGTTTGTACTTGTAGCATGCCGTGGCGGAATTCCAGAAAGTGCTGTAATCGGTAGGCAACTGGTCCGTGGAATTGATCTTCACGTTCGAAGATGTCCATGGAGCCGGTGTGCCGGGAGCCGATACGGTTGGTCCGACCAGGTTCTGTGCCGCATCCGGTGTGGCGCTGGGCGTCGGGTTAGGCACCAGCGTACAAAGGCTTTGCGGCGTATAACTACACCAGTTGATGACCGTCCAGGTGCGCTCGATTTTGTAACATGCATCGGGCACTACGGTAAATATCTGGTCCTGGTATGCTACGCCGAGCAGTTCGCAGTCTTCACCGCAGAACGTCGGTTCGCCGTAAATACCGTTGCCGTTGCAACTGTTGATGACGACGTCGTTCGGGAATTTTACCCCGAATTTCTGGTCGTACGTCACCGTTACCTTTTGTGTGCAACTGCTGCTGAAGCCGTGGCAGTCGTAACTGCGGAACGTGCGGGTAATGATGCCGCGGTTGCAGGTCGTGTCGAACTGGCTGTAATTCGCCGAGTGCGTGAGGCCTTTCTGGCCCTGGTAGACTCTTGTCGAATCGAGGCAGCAGTTGTCGTATACCGTTGCATGGCCATAAGCCCACAGCGACGGATCGAAGTTTTCACAACTGACCGTTACGTTCAGCGGTGGTTCGCAAATCGGTTTTATTTTATCTTGTACCTCTACCTGTACCGTACACTCGTTGAAAATAGGTGTGCCATCGGGGTAGTGGCTTATGTTGCCCTGTGCATCGAGTTGGTATACGCGCAGGATAATGTCCTGAACGGTTCCGACTTCGCAGCAGTAGAACTTGATCGAATCGTTTTCGGCCGTGGCAATGTCGTATTCACATTCGTTCAGGCCGGTTATGCAACTGCTGTATGGCGCTACACGGCGTGCCGTGAAACTGATTCCTGCGCAGTTGTCGTAAGACCCCTGGTTGAAATTAGCGGCAGGAATAACCGCTACGCCGGCAAATTCGCACCCGTTCGTGAGCGTATAGCAGTCAGACGGATCGTCGATACCCACCGCTACTATTGTAAATTGTGTGCACGAAGCGATCGGCGGCGAATAGTCGTTTACCGTAAGTTCGAAAGAGCAGGTGCTTTGATTTCCACAATTGTCTATGGCCGTATAGGTAATATAGTGTGTGCCAACAGGCAGGCAGGGGGTATTGCCCAGTACAGCAAGCGTATCGCGGTCGCCGGTGTTGTTGCCGGGGAAACTTGTTAGCGTACCGCTCAACACAACGGTGTTTACAATATTTAGTGTGGCAGGATCCACAATCTCTATTTCCGCTTTGATACTGGAAATGCTGGAGCATCCGTCGTCCACGATCACGTCGGGCAGGTTGATGGTAGCACAGCAGGAGAACGGGTCGGTCGTGACCGATATATCTGCCGGACAATCGATGGTCGGTCCGGTGACGTCACGTACCCGGATGTATTGCTGGTGTGTAATGATGTTGTTGGAGCAAACGTCCGTCGCCGTCCAGGTACGGGTAATATTGTACGATCCGTCGCACAGTTTTACCACTACGTCTATGTGCTGGAAAGTTGCCAGATTGCCTGCGGGGAGGTTGAAAATGGTCGGGTTTCCCTGCAAACCCTGGCTTTCTATCCATTCCGGGGTGGGGTAGGCGCCTGTGGTGCAACTGAATGCGGGTTCGTCGAAATCGTCGTAGTTGGGCGGGAACATGTAGTCTTCCGAAGTAGGCCGCAGCAGGTTGATCGTTTGAATACACGTAGCCGAATTGCCGCTTTGGTCGACGGCCTGCCAGGTGCGCATTACGATGGCGGACAGGCCTGTTTCGCACAGTTGCGGGGTCGACCAGTCAGTGTAACTCAGTGTTACGTCGCTGCAATAGTCGATCAGGCCGGCCGGCGCCAGGTATTTGTTGTTGGGCAGAGCCACCAGCGGCGGCAACGACAGATCGTTGGGGAAGCCGACCGTGAAATTGCCGTTCATCCGTACAAACAGGTCTACTTTTTCAATTTTCGAAATATCGCTACCGGCATTGATGTCGGTTACACGAACGATCCAGGTGCCATTCACTGCCTGTCCGTCGAAACTGCCGAAAGAACCGACAGCATTCGGGATTCTGACTTTCTGGTTGGTTGTCAGCGCCGGGCAGGTCATGGTATTGGGGCCTTCGTCGTCGAAACGCGCCCAGATCGGGCTCGAACCGCATCCGCTCAGGTGATCCCATACTTTTACGATGGTGCCCGCCGGGCTTTGTACTTCGATGTCGAGGTTGCCGAAGAACGCGTCCTGAGAAATTTTCAGGCCCAGGTCCACGTCGGTTACGGTAGCGCCATTGGGTCCGGAAACCGGAATGTTAAACGTACGCGTCTGGAAATCCACCACGTTCACGGGCAGGCCCGGAGCGGGAAATTTGATGGTTGCTTCCGTTTCCTGCGCAAAGGTTGGCAGCAACGGATAGTTGGCGGGTACTGTCAGGGTGTTGCATTCCAGCACGGGCGGAATATTGTCCATGATTTTGACATCGCCATAGCATTTGTTCGTCGTAATGGGGTCGGTTACCCGTACCCGGTAGGTTTTGCCGATATCAGCGGCGCCTACGATGGCAGGCACCCAGGGGCCGTTGCCGAAAGGAGGTACTTTGTCCAGTTCTACAATATAATTATCATAGCAGCCATACGGGCCGCCTTCGAGTACCTGGTCGGCCAGTATTTCGTCCATACAACCTTCTCCCAGCGCCACGTGCACCAGGTCGTTGCAGATCAGTCCGCTGATCGGGGCGCCAAATGGCGCCACGGTAACTTTGAAAGAACAATCCGTCGGATTGTTATGTACGTCGACGCAGTGGAAACTATTGATCGTTTCACCGACATGATACGGCTCGTTCGACGCCAGGCCGGACATGAGCTGTGGTGCGCTGGTAACTTCCTTGAAATAACCGACAGAACCGTTGTAGGAGCGGTCGTTGAAGGTCGTGCCGAATGCATATTGTTTGGCTACACCCGGATTGGAGGAAACGCGCAGGGTACCGTCGTCGGTCTGGCGGTTACCTTCCGTATAGTTGACAGGTGCGCCGCTGGTGCTGGTGAGGTAAATACCTTTCGACTGACCGGGTGTCAGAACGATGCTGAATCCGTTGATCGGAGTTCCGACGCCGGGTGTGGAAGAACTTACCGTGTGGGTGCCTGCCAGGGTCCATGCGCCCGGGTTGGTGGCATTCCCCTGCCAGGAGGCAGCAGCGGTCGTGTAATACACTTCCATTTGCCAGGTACCTACATTCAACGATGGTGAAAAACTGGTAATTGTCAGCGGCGTGTTGCCGAGGTTTTTCACGTCGAACATCACACCTGCCTGCGAGTTGTTGAAATCGATCGGGTGCGATACGGTACCGCTGGCCGTGAACGGACAGTTGTCGGTGCACGTGATGGAGTAACTGTAGTTGATCGTGCATTCGCCGGGTTCGAGCGTGAGGGTCACGTCGCCGGGGCAGTTCATGGTAGGGCTGGTATTGTCCGTTACCGTAATGACTTGATTATCATAGGTAATTACGCCGCCGCCGCAAGGGTCGACGAGTTCCCAGGCAATAACGTTCGTACCGACAGGCGTCGGAATAGTCGTAAAGCCCGAGTTGGGTACGACGGTTGCAGCGCCGCCGTTGATGCGGTACTGTAGTTGATAACCGGTATTGCAGCCTCCCGGGGAGAACGTAGGCAATTCGGTGGTTACGTTGGCAAAACAACTGGTGTTGCCGGGTCCGGTGAAGGCGCTCAGGTTGCCGGGCGCATCCATGGTGCAGGCTATTTTAGGTACCTGACGCACGATAGCCGACCAGCCAGGAAACTGGGTGGAGGCATCGGAACGCAATTGAAAAGTGAGCGCTTCAGTGGCATTGGCGCCTACGGCTGCGGCACCCGTATTCGCCGTAATGGTGCCGGGTGTGGTGGGCCAGAACCCGTTCGGGTACAGGTTCAAATTGCCAGTGCCGGGTCCGTTCACCTGATTGGTGCCGGCCACGTCGCTGTTGAAAATATAAAAAGCGTCCCAACCCTCTACAGAAAAGGATGTGAACGACACCTGAATGCGGTGCGTTGCCGGGTTGGAAGGCAGAAATGTCACGTTTGCATTGGCGCTGCTGTTATAAGCGCCTGCCTGACCACCGCTGTCGTAGAAATTGAAATAACAGGTGGCAGGAGGATTCAGGGTGAACGGGCTGCCTGCGGTAGCGCCGTTAGTAGCCATAGTTACATTTGTCTGGGCGTGTATTTGAATTCCTACCCACACTGACGCAATGGCTAACATTAGATATTTCTTATAGAAGTTGCTCTTTTTCATAAGAGGATGATTGTTAAAAGTAAAAAAGTTGGGATTATCCAGGGAAAAGCAGCGCTTTCCGAGGGGAGTTGCCCGACCATAGCTTCTTCGGCATCTCCTTTAAAAGTGTATAAGTATCCTTGCTGGTAATGGATTAAAGATTAGTTCGTAAGGGTCACTCTGGCTTCTTCCTTCAGTGCGCGGAGTACGATTTTGGAAGTGTAGGTCGCTTCTTTGGAAAAACCCAGGGTGGCAGCGGCCGGGAGGCTGAGTTCGAGCGACTCGGCCACCGTGGCGCCACGGGCCAGTTCCTGAATAATAGCTTTGAAATAAGCCACCCTGCGGATCGTGTTGTCATACAAGGGAGTGCCTTCCGTTATACCCGGAATTTGCTGATTCAGCATTTCCACCTGGCTTTTCAGCAAGGCAATGGCTTCCGGTGCTGATTTCCAGGCATAGGACTGCGCCTGCGGCTCAGTGCCCGGCGCCTGTGCGTAGCTTCGGTTGGCTAATAGCAGCATGCCTGCCAAAAGGATGGCAAAGCGAAACGACAACAACCGATGACAGCCGTTTTGATACATTTTTTTCATGAGAAAAATGTGTTTAGTGAATGAAATCGTTACATTAGGACATCTTCGGTGATGGTATAACCGCAACCGAACAAGCCCTGTGAGGGGGATGATGATTTGGATTTTTCGAAGCGGGATAACCCCGTATTTTGATTGCCGTTACTGGTGGCAATGGAATTTTTCTTTGACTTTTTCATAAGATTATTGGTTGATTATCAATGAATTATAATTTTAGGTTTCCATGCCCTCTCCCTAACTTTCAGGGAGAGAGGCATGGTCCCTATATGCTTCATAGTGTGGCCTGTGGCCGTAGTGATGCGATTAAATGGATGATTTTGTGAGTTGTGAGTTGTGAGTTGTGAGTTGTGAGTTGGTCATGTTATCAGGTCGAGCGGTTTAACTACTCACAACTCACAACTCACAACTCACATCGAAAACCGAATCCTGTATCTCCCTTCCAGTTCTTCCACTTTGTACTGGCCGGGCTGGATCATGTGAAATTTCAGATTGATGGCCCTCGACACGTCGAGGGGAATTTTGCAGGGCTCGTTCAGCACGAGTACGCCGTGCCGCAGGTGGTTTTTCCAGATATGTACGCAGAGCAGTTCGCGGGCAAACACCATGGAGAGACTCCTTCCATTCTCTCCGCTGATGAGCAGCGCTTTGGCACTTTTGCAATCGCGGCGGCTACCTGAAACGGTACTGGTACGGCTTTTACGGGCGGTGATTTTGCAAATACCCGTTCCCCGGCAATCGTTGCTGGGCGAACCGAACACGACATCGCAACTCAACGATTTTTCAGTCAGGGTTTCCCGGACAGGCTGTAGCAGATTTCCGAACGGGTCGTAGAGCCGGCCTGTCCCTGGGACCGATTGATACGTAGAATAGTTTTTCATAATATTGTATGTTTGATGTTGATAGTGCGGAGCCTGGTAGTAGTGCGAAGTGCGAAGTCTTCAGTGCGAAGTCGTCACATGCATTCAACTAACTTATGCGCCGATCAGATCGAGGCCGGTGATGTTGGAAACGATGTTCTGAGAAGCGGATGCAAGGCGGAAGTTGAATTGGATGCTCATGACGTGGAAGTGTTTTTTCTTAATTTTTACACTTCAAAGGTCAGGCGGCCGGAGAGGCTGTCTAAGGACACGAAACAGGGGTCGGTATCCCGGCTATTTTGGGCGGTTTTTTACGGTTTTTTTAACTAGATAATTGATTATCAATATTTTATGTAGATTTTTTTGGGCCGAAAAACGGCGTTTTTTTACATAAAAAAAGCCCCTCTCCGGGTAGGAGAGGGGCTTGAGCAAGCCTTGGAGGGGTGGTTTTTTTTGAAGATTTGAAGATTCGAGTATATTAATTTTCGATCTTGTTCCATGCTCGGCTCTCTGAAGAGTGGGGATTAAGCCTTGTTTTGGGTACGCCCCTCGTAGAAGGATGGAAACATGGATGAAACGGATTTTTGCGGATTGAAACGGATTTTTAGATGGCCTGACGGCCACCCTGATTGATTTTGCGGATTGGCCCTGACGGGCCTGTAATTTTTAAACCACGAAGGCACAAAGGACACAAAGCGTAGATTACATAATCGACATTTTTATATGTATGAACGTGTAATCTACGCTTTGTGTCCTTTGTGCCTTCGTGGTTTTAAAAACTAATCGTGGCCGCAAGGCCATAAAAATCCTTTACATCCGTGTTTCCATCCTTCTACGAGGAGCGTAGGCAAACCACGCTGTTCAGAGAGACGAGCATGGAATAAAATCGAAAATTCAAATCTCCGGAACTATTTCTTCTTCGTTTTATAAATCTTCAGATCCAGCGAGCGGATAATCATATCCCACAATTGTTCGTACGGAATGATCTCCACCTCGTGCATCTGGGTAGCCGATTCGAGCGGCACACTTAGCAGGTTCTTGTGGTGCTTGTCGGATTTGCGCAGTACGGCTTCCCGGTGAAAGTTGTTGAGCGGAATCTGTAGCAGCATTTTAATAAAGCAATTACTACGGAACGTGTCGTCTTCTTTCAGGTGACGGGAGCGGTATTTTTCAATGCCTTCGATGCGCTCGATGGCATCTTCGTAGTCGCGCTCGGCGATATTGAACAGGATCTGGGCCACGAGTACGGAAATATTCATACCGCGCTTGTCCTTGACATATTCATTGACCTCGTTGAGGAATTTGCCTACCCTGAATTTTTTGGCTTTGTCGCTCACCATTTCCTGCGGTATTTCACCGATGCGGATCAGGAACTGCACGTATGCCTCGTAAATTTTCCACATTTCCACGATCTGGTGCGCCTGATCGCTGAAACGCGGGAATTCCGTGATCTTTTCATACAACCGGTATGCTTCCGTGTAGTGCCCGCTGTGCATGGCCAGCAGGAAAAACAGTTCCTGAAGTTTGTACCAGTTGAAAGTGCCTTCGGTAAAAAAATACTCGCAACGTCCGATGACTTCCTGGCCTTTTTCGAACTCGCGCAGCTGGAGGTAACAGACCACCAGGTTGTAGTAGAACACTTGCAAAGGCAGGCCGCTGTCGTATTCTTTTTTGTCGAAAAACGAGATGGCATCCTCACAGAGCCGGGCTGTTTCGATGTAATCGTTGGCGCTGTTGAAGATGGTAAGCTGGATCATCCGGCCGAACAAATGCAGTTTGAAGGAGTCGCAATCCTTCATAAAACCTTCCAGTTCGGCGTAATATTCTTTGGCCAGATCGGTCACTTCCGTCTTGGTCGACTTGCTGTTGGTGAACTGGATCATCAATTCCGAGTAGTAATTCTCGGCCTTGCTTTCCATCATCCAGATGTGCTCGTACCGGTAATACTTCTTCTTGGCATCCA
>Ga0209717_1001255_pt1 | contig 28081 bp, 45 predicted proteins | sample AD_UKC048_MetaG_FD_184418 | JGI IMG/M metagenome (GOLD analysis project Ga0209717, IMG submission 184418) | Active sludge microbial communities of municipal wastewater-treating anaerobic digesters from USA - AD_UKC048_MetaG (SPAdes) (version 2) | ecosystem: Engineered > Bioreactor > Anaerobic >... | reverse complement strand
CCTCTCCGGCTACACTTCCGATTGTTTGTACACCGCCGGTTACATTGGGGGTTGATATTGTCAACTCTGATTTAACCTTGAACGACCACGCCAACGATGGCGATACCTATGTGGTTGCTGACATCACCGTTACCGAGCCAGACGCTTCGACTTACACCTACCCCGCTGCAAAAGACATTACACTCCCAGATAATCGTAACGCCTATTTCTATTTCATTGCAACGTATGACGACTACCAACTGATTACTGTTGATTCCAACGCTGCAACAACGTGGACGACTGAAACACTTACCAACGTGGCTACTATTGCATACGAAAAGAATAGCGTTGCCGCTTCATTACCTATTACTTTGGCTGTTGGCGACACGCTTAAAATTACCATTACTCGAACTAATGCCGCCTTAGATTCACTCGTTAAACTCAATAACTAATGATTACTAATCTTTATTTCAAGAGTAAAAAGAGCTATGTGCCGTTTGTCCCAACCGACATAGCAGGCTGTCAATTATGGCTCAAAGCCGATGCTGGCATTACAAAAGACGGAAACAACTATGTGAGCCAATGGGCTGACCAATCAGGAAATAATAATCATGCTGTACAGGCGACTGGTAGCGCACAACCGTTGTGGGTGGATAATCAGTTAAATGGTAATCCAACGCTAAGATTCAATGGTTCGAGTAATAATATGAAGCTCCCAAATTCATGTATGCCAGTTAGAGAACATACAGTTATAGTTGTATTCAAATGTACCAAATCAGCCTATTCAATCATGTTTGGAAGTGTTTATGGGAATAACGCATTAGTTGTTGATATAAACTATTCTATTGGAGGTTGTTTATCTTATTTTGTAAGCAATTCTGAAACGAGAAATGATTGTGGTACAAATCACAGATTTGATGATTCAAACTATTATTATGTGATTTGTAAATATGATAATTCTATTATTACCTACAAAACAAACGATGATGTTCAACCATATATGACTATAAATAAAACAGGGAACATTGTTTATCATTCAGCAAATCAAGCAGCAATAGGTTCAATGTTATCCACCGGAGGCGCAGCCGTTCATTTTCATCAAGGAGATATAGCCGAAATAATCATGTATAATAATGCCATTGGCTCAGCAGATAATACAAAATTAGAAGCATATCTTGATAATAAATACGGCTTATGATAGCAATAATAGTCATCACCCCCGCCGCCATCACGGCATTCAACGCAGCCATCACACCGCTGATGCTTGCCGCAGGGCAAATAATGGAGCGCTGGGTAGATGAGGCGCAATGCCCGCACAACAGCGTGACAGACCAATACGCCATAATAACCGAATGCACAGGCACACGCAGAGATGTTATGGAGCAATACCTTGCAGCTAATGGGCTGGTAGAGGTGGAACTGTCGCAGGAGGATGAAGATTGGTTCCCACCAATGACCGAAATATTAAACCAAACCATATAACATGAAAATCAAAATGTATCCCGTTGAAAACTTTATTTTGAATGAGTCTAAATAACAACTAAATTTGCAAACTTTTGAAAACCAAATAAAATAAAAACCAAACATCATGAAAATCAAAATGTACAAAATCGTCGGAGACGAAAGACTCGAAACCGAAATGCCTGCCGGCAGCGTGGAACGTGCCAGACAAAAGGGCTGGATTGAATGCGAGACAGCACAACGTCTGGAGATGCCTGCCGAGATAATGGCAATCATTGAACAGAACAAGAAAGTTGAGCCATCAACGGCACCACTGCCAGCACCGGAGCCGACCTTGTTAGAGAATGCACCGGAGCCAGCACCGGCACCAACACCGCTGGAGAATGCACCATTACCAGCACCGAAACCAAAGGCGGCACGTAACAGAAAAAAAAGGGGGTAAAAAATGATTGTAAAAAATCGTAAGACCGGAATCGAGTACATGATTTCTCCAGAAGACTGGGAGAAAATTGTCGAACAGAAAAAAAGTGGTATCTTTGTCATCGTGGACAAAGGCGAAACGATTACAAAAAAACAGATGCCAATCGAAATCGAGAAGATATTAAAATCAAACACCACGAAAAATGAAAAACCAATTACTGAAAATCGCGACAAAACTGACCGGAAAACCGGAGGAAGAAATATCAAGCCTGCTCTTTGATGGCGACAACATCAAAGATGATGCAGCCGATGTAATCATTGCCGAAGCAGAGTCTAAGGTGGCTAAACTTCGCGCATCACTCAAAGAGGTCGAAACAACGTCATTTGATAAAGGCTTCCAAAAAGCAGAGGCGAAATATAAGACCCTTGCAGAACGTGAATTTGCCGAAAAGACCGGCGTTGAATTTAACGATGGTGAAACGATTGACGACTTAATAGAACGCTACAAAGAGGTGAACAAACCTCGCAAGGTTACGATGCCTGATGACGAGGTGAAGAAACATCCACTTTACCGCGCCTTAGAAAAGGAACGCGTACCAAAGACCGAATTTGACCGCGTAAATAGCGAGTTTGAACAATACAAACAACAGGCAGCAAGACGTGAGATGTTATCGCGTGTTAAGCCATCTGTGTGGTCTATCGTTACCGGGATGAATCCAATACTACCCAAAGAGCCAAAGGTTGCTGAAACGCACCGTAATGTCTTTTTGAATGAGTTTGACCAGTTCGATTATCAGGTAGAGGGCGATGACATTCTGGTTATTAAAGATGGTAAGCGTATCGAAGATTCATTGGGCAACCCTTTGAAGTTCGTTGATTTCGTTAAGGACAAGGCAACGACGTACTTTGAATTCATGAAACAACCGCCCGTTGGTGGTGCAGGACAACATGGGCAAGCGCAGGGTGGAGCCGTTTCATTGGCAATGCCGAAGACCGTTGAAGAATTTAATTCCGTACGCAGTAAACTTTCGGGCAAAGAATTAGTCGAATACGATACAGCCGGTCGCCTGCATCTGCGGCAACTGGGAGAGAAGATATAAGCTGCGGTGGCTCTATACCGATGAATGTCCGGCGGGACTTTAATCACGAGAGTTTTGATAATTTTAAAAACCAAAAAAAATGAGTACAACCGCAGGAGTATGGTCAGAAACCCTACTTCAAAATGTAAGAGTAAGACTTGAGGCCATTGCCCTCAATGACCGCGTGCAACAGCAATTTAATCCGACACTTGAGGCGTTCAAAGCACTCGACAGAGTGAACACAGCCAATGTGCAGGTATTGAAACGTGGCAACAAAAAGACCACAGTTGAGGTCGAATGGATCAACGCATGCTCGCTAACACCAGAGGCAACAACTTCATGTACTTTCGGCACGACCGAATTATCATCGAATGTCGAAACCTATACCCTTGACCAGTCGTATCAGGTGGATTTCCAAGTCGAAGAGTATGACCATTATACCAATGACTTCGGCTTCGAGGAAGCCATTGCTAAAGGTCTGTTGAAAGCTGACAAAGAACTGTCAGAGAAATTCCTCCAGACATGGATTGCAGACATCAACACCACCGTAGGCGTTAATGAATTCGCAGGCGCTCCCGGAACCGTTGCTGGTACAACCACTTCGATTGCCGCTGCTGATTGGGATGCATCTTTGTATGCCTATTTCGTGCAGACAGGCATGATTAACAAATTCACCAACCCTGTGTTGTTGAATGGCAACAACCTGCTCCGCGCCTTCCTGAACGCCCAGTTTAACGCTGGCAACGCTGATGGTAAGGGTGCAATGGCAGCATTCACCACATTGCCGACATTCTGGGATCCGATTAACATGACCGCCGTGAACGGCGCAAGCGAATATTCTTACTTGCTCTCAACCGGATCGTGGACTTGGGCATCGGCTCCGAAGTATGCCGAAACAATGCAGGTCTTTGACGACTACCGTCGTTATTCTGTTCAGAGTCGTTTCATCCCCGGTCTGTGGCTTAATGTCATGATCAAAGAGGTGTGTTCCGACAACCTGACAAAATACAGCTTCAAAGTCTATGCAGACTGGATGACAGCAGAGAACCCGGCTGGTTGCAGCGCGACCAACACCGGTACTATCCGCTTTCTCTGTTCATAGTTTGTTTTGTGTTTGTGTGTAAGAGGTGGCTCGCTTATGGCGGGCTGCCTTTTTTTATACCTGATGTTTTTTGTATTTATCTGTTTTCGGCTTAAATTTGCAGAAATAAAAATACACATGGAACTGCAAAAAATTGACTTAACGCAACCATTCAAAGCAGGCGATAGGACGTACACAGCGAAGTCCTATATGAGCGTGCAGAGGTGGATGATTTACGAAATTGTACAGAACGAAATGGGATTTGGATGTGAATTTAAAGACATTGTGAGTACGCTGCAAAAGGTGTACGACTTGGCGAATAAGCAACGATTTGCCGACATTGCCGTTACCGTTCATAACCAACTAACCGCAGCAGCACAACGCATCGAAGACCGCTTGCATCCGGTTATTAAGATGTGCACGCTGTTCGTTAATTACGAAGGCGAGGATGAGCGATTCTGGACAGAAGACTTGGCGAAGGAGAAACAAAGGGATTGGGAACAGGCAGGAATACCGGCACAAGACCTTTTTACATTGGCCTTCAAGTCAGCTCCAACATTAACCGCCGCCTTAAGCGGGATTTTGGATTCTATTTCAAAGGATCAGGAAAAGTAGATCAGGAAGAAACAGAAAAATACATGGGTCAAAGGAGATTAGAAATAATGCAATCGTGGGATGAGATGGTTGCAATCGTGGCGAAAGCCGAAGGCTATGACCCGCTGGCATTGAGGGCACAGGAAATTGGCGATTTCCTTGTTACGTTATCGAATTACGAAAAACATAAGAACAATGGCAAAGATAGAACTTGAGATAGGTGCAAACGTGCAGGACCTACTTGCCGGATTCGAGCAGATGAAAAAACAGATGTCCGAATTTGACGCTAAAATGAAAGGCACGTTTGAAAAAATGAGTAAAGAGGGGGAGGATGCGGCGCAGAGTCTATCAAAGGCCATGACAGATTCGATGACAAAGAGCGCTACATCGATTGATAAAACAAATAACGCCATTGAGGAACAGAATAATTTATTGATTGAGGAACAACGACACCTTGAATTATTTAGAGCTGCAAGAGATAAGGCGACAAGCGTTCAGACGTGGGAACTTTACAACAAGCAGGTAAAAAAATCGGAGCAGGTAATATCAAATTTGAGCCGGCAGCTAAATCAATTCAAAGATATAACGAATATGTCGCTTGGTGAAATGCGCAAGTACATGCGTGAGCTGCGTAACATTTCACTGGTCGGCATGAGTCCCAAACAGATAGCAGAGGTCAATGGTAAGATAGCGGAGCTGACCGATGCAATGGGAGACTATCGCGCCATGCTTGGTGCAACAGGCGACAAAACAGAGATGGTCATTGAGTCCTTTCAGGGCTTGGTCGGCATAGCTCAGGGCGTTACCGGTACGCTCACTTTGTTTGGCGTTGAAAATAAGAAGCTGGAGAAGTCAATGATGGCGTTGATAAACCTGTCAATGGCCATGCAGACGTTCCACCAGATGAATGAGAAAGGTGTGCTGAAAAGCACGGCTGCATTAATAAAGGATACTATTGCAACGTGGGCAAATAATAACGCAAAGAAAGCTGGGACAGGCATTGCAAAAGGATTTTTTAAGGTCATTGCGGCTAACCCATTTACTGCTTTAGCTGCCGCAATAGCTGCAGCGGCTATTGGAATAGGAACTTTTGTTTATCATTTAAGGTCGCATCAATCAGAACAAAAATTGACAAATGATTTGCTGAACAAAGCTAAAGATAAAATTGCTGCAAATTCAGCTGAATTAGAAATAAATGTTTCTAAATTAAGAAAAACGTACGGGAATCAAAAAGAATTCAACGCAGCTGTAAATGAATGGAATACAAATATTGCCGGTAAATATACAAGTACTCTTTTAACGACATCATCAAGTTTGGATGATATATCAAGAGCCGCGGCAGAAGCACGTTCAAATATTATTAAAATGGGGATTGCTTCGGCGGCACAAGAAAAAGTATCAGAAATATACAAAGACAATTTTGATTATATTATTGAATATCAAAATAAATTAGATGAAGCAACCAAAATGGAGCAAAAAGCTGCTGAAATTAATGCAAAAATAAAAGAAGAAATGACTCGAAATGCTAAATATGCAACTACTGAAGAATTTAGAAACTTAGCATCTCAAGCACAAAGATACAAAGAAACTGCAGAGAACTTGCGTAAATACGGTCAGTTGCAAGAAAAGACAATGTCGGCGTCAACTGTTAAAGGTAAAGAGGCGTATGAACAAATACAGCAATTATTAAATATAGTTGATGATTATACTGTGTCTGTTGATAATAATGTATCTGGTATACGAGATTTTGCTGATGTAACAGAAGATGCAACTGATAAGACAAAAGAGTTAGCAATGGCAACGGCCACAATTTTAGATGAGCAACGTATTCGTGAAAATCTGGATGAGGCAATAAATTATTACGACAAATTGATTGCATTAAATATCAATGACTATGAAAAAACAAAAGAATATTTAGATAAAAAACAGCAGGCAATATATGAATTTTACGACGCGTTATTATCTCTTGAACAGAATAAGGCAGAGCAAGATGGTATATTAACCGAAACAGAACGAGCAAGAATTGATGAGCTAACAGCCATAAGGGATAAATATGTTTCTGATGTGGAAACAATGAATAATGAAGAAGTCGAAGGAGAAGAAGATAAATGGCGCAAGTTGTATGACATATCGAAACGTGTGGCTGGGGAGGCATATGCTATTTACGGGAAATATATTGATGACCAAATTTCAAAACTTGATGAATATGTAGGCAGGCGCACACAAGTTATCGGCGAATTAGAGTCCCTCCTTGCTGCCGAAGTTCAACTCAACGAACAGGGTTACGCATCAAACATCCAGATTTATCAACAGCGAATCCAAAAGGAACAGCAACTCCGCGACGAGGCAATGGCACAAAAGGAAAAGTACGAGAAACGGAAGCAGGCCATTGAAACAGTCAGCCAAGCGATTGATATGTCTTCAGCTATTGCCGCAATGTTAAAAGATGCTGGTGTTAAGTTTGGCGTGTTAGCTCCGATTATTGGTGGTGCAATGATTGCGGCATTACTAATGTTATTCAAAAAATCGAAGACACAGGCCGCACAAACGGCACGATTCGCCAAAGGGGGTAAGGGAATTTTACAAGGGGCATCGCACTCCGCAGGGGGTGTCAATTTAGGCGAGATTGGCGAAGGTGAAGGCGGCGAGGCATACTACATTTTGAACAAAAAGGCAACGGCAAAAAACCGCTCATTAATGGATGCCGTTTTCGATGCTGTGAATGGAAACCGTATTAATTTACCTTTGGACGCTATCGCTTCGGGCGGTGGGACGATGACAGTAGAACTGAAAGAACAGGCCGAAATAAAAGAGATATTGAAGCACATGAAATCACAAAAGGCAACGGTGTACGGCAATGGATTCAGAGATGAAACTTTCGGCAATGTTAGGCGTAGAATTTGGACGAATTAATTAACTTTGTAAAAAAATAAACCATGTCAGCAGATTTGACTTGTTTCGCAGATATTATCGGATTTAGCCGTACTCAGTGCGATTGCGCCGATATTGACAATTACACATTTTCAAAGTCAGGACTTTATCTGGATGAACTTGAGGGCGTGAATTTACGCGCTCTGAACTCATTGACAGATTCAGATAAGGGCACATTGACCGGACGTTTCGGAATCAATTACGAAAACGCTGTGAACTATCTAAAGAACGATATTAACGTGGAGGCATATAAACACTTTCAACCACGTTATCCGGCGTATAATGGGCTGATAGGATTGGCGAAAAAAGATGCTACATATACCGGATTAAGTCAGACCTATGCCTATGTGCGTTTTCTTTGCCGCCCGATGGTTGGTGCAAAAATGATTATCAAAAAGATTGCGACTTTATTCGAGCTGACCGGCACAAAGACTCTTTGGGTGTATAATAGTCTGAATGAATTGAAAGGTACTTACACCCTTGACACGCTGGCGAACACCTACAAGGAGAATAACATTGCAGATTTGGAACTCGACTTATACGATGATCGACTCGAGGAAGTTGAGTATTATTTCGTGTACGAGGTGGCAGCAAACAGACCGAAAAACAACGCATTGAATTGCACTACCTGTGGATCGACGTATCATTTTAACCGCTTAGACCCGTGTTGGAAATATCCGCATAAGAAATATGGATGGGCTAACTTCGTCTGCGTGGCATCGGGGCAGACCAATGCACTTGATTTCGAGACCGTATCGCAGCAGTCCATTTCCGGCTGTGGAACTTATATGCTTGGGTTGATGTTTGACGTTGAAATAAAATGCGACTTTCAACAGGCGCTGTGCTCGCAGGATTATGATTTTGCAACGGACACGATAGGTGTAGGCATTGCAACGGCGTTGAGATATAAGACTGGCTCAATGATGCTGCATGATTTGTCGGCTTCCGGTGAGGTGAACCGTTACACAATGATTGATGGAGATGCCACGCTGGCAAACATTGAGCTGTACGATGCCAAATATAAGGAGCTGGTGTCATGGCTTGGCGAAAATATAGACCTTACAAAAATGGATTGTTGGATGTGCAAGGATTATCATGGATTCGCTAAAAATTACATCACTATCTAAATGGCTAAGTTTGCGACCATAGACGAGTACATTGCCGCTATTGATAAGGCCATAAACCTAATCAGTAACGGCATTGGCGATGCTGTAGAGGTGGCTGCACACGATATGGCTGTTACTATTGCTGACCGGAATATTAAGAAGCAGGAGAACAGGTTTGGTGGCAAAAACAGACCTTACAGCGTTTCGTATGCTGCGTTCAGAAAGGCGCATGGTATGAAGAATAACGAAAACAGGAGCTTTCGACTATCTGGCCTTATGTGGGGCGGTTTTGACGCTGAAAGTGCTGGCACCTATTCTGCTATTATAACCTTTGGTGGTGCTCATGCGGAAATGGCGGAGTATAACGAATTAAGAGACCCTGGCTTTTATTTACCTTCGGAAAAAGAAATAGACACGGCAAAAGATGATGTGATCGCCTTTGTCCTTGACGTTTTGCAACAGGTTGAAATTTCAGAAAACAAAGACAACGTACTATGATAAATCTAATCGTCGAGAAAATAAAAGACTCACTCGCTTCGGTGCCGATAATTGACCGCAACTACGGTCTTATACGCACGAACAGAGTAAAGGTGAAGCAAGGAGATACGACAGTTGAAAAAATATTCCCAGTGTACCGAAATACGCCTGATGGATGCAGTAACGCCGTTGAGGTGGATGCTGTGCCTGATAGCAAGTATAAGGCGCTGTCATATCATGAGCTGGTAGCACCAGAGGGGACTCAATCAATGGGTAACGGATTTTACGAGTTTACAATGTCGATGCGTAATGTGTGGTGGATTAATGCCAAACTGGCTAACTATGACCAGACAACGGTCGATCAGTTTGTATTGAATGTGATAAAATACTTTCCAGAGAAATTGGCTAACTTTGACGATTTGCACGCTATTCGTATATCGATACAAAACATTGACTACTCCGCCGCTGTGTTCGGGCAATGGTCGTATGACGAAGCTAACAGGCAATATCTGACACCACCTTTTTTTCACTTCGGCATTAATTATCAAGTCGTGTTTAGAGTGCATAAGGACTGCATTACTGCATTAACGGTCGAATCAAATCTGTGCTAAATTAGTTGCTTTTCCGTTTTTGTTTTGTATCTTTGCCGAAACCAAACACAAACGAACATGCTAACATTCATTATTTCCTGCGGCGTTATCGCTTGGGTGTATCGAAATGTGCTGCTTAAACAAGGAATGATTCTGGGATGGTTAGCCGATTGGATGGATGTTCATTCAGAGCGATATCATTGGATTATTTACCCGATGGGTTATTGCTCAAAATGCTTCGCAGGGCAATTATCATTATGGGCGTGGCTGTATTACATGCCTTCGTGGTGCTGGTTCCAACACCTGACCGTTGTGTGCGGGGCGATATTCGTAACGGTTGTACTTGATAGGGTGTTGAGTGAATAACGGAAAATAATAAAAGCAGTAGCGATATGGAAAAACAAATTGAAAATATATTGATAAAAGTTGATGAAGGCACGATGCCTGTACAACAAGCACTAAGTGAGCTATTGCTTTTATTTAATGTTAGCTGCCAGTGCGAAGCTTGTAAACAAGATAAAATTGATAGCAATTACAGAAAATATATTGAACTAAATAAAAATGTAATAGGGTATGATTAGCATTGCAGCTAACTCGTTGCTAACAGTAACGAGAAATTTTGCATATCGCATATTTAAAACCTGATGTTTTTTTAATTTCGGGCGCAATAGCGTAAATTTGCCCCTATGAAATTCTACATCGTAGATAATGGAGCAAGGCGGTTGCTATCTAATGTATCTGGGGACTTTAAGTTAAAACCGGAACGAGAGGATAGATGCGCTGGCCTTCGCATCAAATATAGCGGTGAATTGACGTTGAAAGGGACAGATTTCGATTATGTACATGCCATTGAACTATCGGACATTTATCGCAAGCTGACTATTGAGATATACAGAGAGGTCGAAGGATTTGACCGCCTTTTGTGGTCTGGCTATTTCACTCCGTTCACATGCAAATGGAACTTGCAGAATTCAACCTGCTCATTTACGCCTACCGTAACGGATGACTATAACGCCGTAATTGAGGACTGGGAACTTGAAAAAAACATCTTAGATTTGCCATCCGGTATAACCAATCCAGAATGGTATTATTTCGTGCAGGAAAACATAGGGGACATTGAGATATTGACCATTGAGCAAAATATGAATTTCAGTGAAGACCTGACCGGATACCAGAGTACATTTCCACACCCGTGGCCGGCGAATATAAATGCTTACAATTCTGTTACAGCATCAAACCGCTCGTATGGATTCAACGGCAAATTTTTTGCACCTCGATATATGGCAGATGTAACAGTCGGCAATGAATGGGGCTTTAAAGAGTTGCCTATCGTATCAGATCCGATTACTTACACAGACCACTACATTCTGTATAAAGTCGAATATATCCCGCACGAGTCAGCAATGGCGCAATATAAGTTGCGCATGACGTTGATACGAATGGTAGAGATAACGCTTGATGTGAATGGCGCGGCTGTGCCACCTACTACCGGGATATGGTACGAACATTCAGCAACTACACTCGCAGGGCTACCGGCACATAAATACGTCAGATTGTATGCCGAGACATTGGCTATTTTCAACGTCACAAAAAAAATGTTCCGCACACAGAATGACGATGGGTCGTTTTATTTCAAATTGCAGTTGCAGGATGGCGACAGTTATAATCGTGGGCGTTGGCTAAAAGATGTACTGCAATATTTTTTAACAGACTTTGGACTCACGTTAAAATCTGATTTCTTTCAATCTAATGTGAATCCGGTAACGCTGGAGAGCGATAACCCAACACGGCTATTGCAGCTATTACAAAAATCAGACGCCAAAAATCCAACGTCAACGGAGCCGGCAACGAATGGACGCATTAAATTCAGCGATTTAATTACCGACCTTTGTAATATCTTTAATCTTCAATGGTACGTTGCTGGCAATTATTTTATAATGGAACACGTATCAACATTGGATGAGCAATTTGCCATCGATGCAACTGGAAAATACAATTACAACAAAAGAAATTATACTTACGTTGCCGACCAGATACCGAGACGTGTGGCGTGGTCGTGGATGGATGATACGGACGATTTAGACTTTACTGGCGTACCGGTTGAATACGATGTGGCGAATTCATCAGGCCGCAATAAAGACAATACGCAGGAGATAAGAATCGGTACTATATCGACAGATTTGAATCAGATGCGGGACACTATACTAAAGGCGAATGTCGCTAATGGAGGCTTTTGCCTTGTGGCTCTGACAGGCGGCAACGGCGGTTATAGTGGCATATTTTACGTTCGGGATATTGTCGGCAAATTGACCGGACTTTTGAAGGTGAATGGCTATCTATCATTTTCAAATATTGTGGAGAAATTCTGGCGGCATAAGGCGCACATGCCTACTGCTAAAATGAATGGTGAGACAACGACAATGTTATCCGTTCGGCGTAGGCGCAGGCAGGACAGCATCGTGTTTCCTTATACCGAATTGACAGGACATGAATTGGTGAAGACAGAGCTGGGGTGGGGCGAGATTGAAGATGCAGAGATAGACTTACGAACAATGACAATAACAACAACATTACTCCATGATTGACGCATATGCTAAGATACTGCCGTTTTACGACGATGTGGACAAACAATACCACCGCCGCGAATATCGGCTTGGGGATAAAACTACCGTGAAATGGATTGCCCCGCGCGACCTGTTGCTGCCGTTCCAGATACTACGCACTAACCGCGTGGCTACTTTGACTGAATTTAGTCTATACGATGCAAACGACGTGCTCCAATATAATCTACTCACGTTCACACCATCCGGCTCGTGGTCGATTAAGACCGTTTTCAGGTCTGGGACAGCATTCGATGTCATTACCTATTTCGCAAGTAAACGCTTTGCCGTTGATGTGGACTGCGGGCAATACTATTACAAGGTAAGTGATGGTGTGCAGACGTGGTACAGTGAACTGATTACTGTTGAGGCGTTCGATGGTGAATGTGACAGCCGCAAACTTATTACAGATAACGACATAACAGGAATCGACAGCCCAAACCCGATTGAGATATTAACCTTATTAAATAAAGCAAGATGAAAATAAGCGAACTGACTGAAAAGACCACCGCCGAAACAACGGATCTGATTATGATTGAAACAGCGGCAGGCGATTTACAAAAAATGACACATGAAACATTAATCGCTGGTGAGGAAACATTACGGGAGGAAATGGATGATGCCATTGTTGATGGCGTTGGGCTGGACTCAGATGGCGACATGCCGGACTTGAATACAACATTACACCTAACACCGGCAAAATTCACTACAGCCGGGTACACCCAAAACGTCATCAATGGTTTGAAGCTGCTGGATGCTGCCATTCAGATGACCGATGCAAAGGTGAGTCTTATTGAGGTTGTTGAGGTTACAAGTGCTGAATTACTTGATATTAAAGATACGCCAAAAACATTGGTTGCAGCTCCGGCAGTTGGTGTCCTTATAAACCCTTCGGAGTGCATCGCGCAATATAACAAAGGCACGACTGATTACACGCATACATCAAACCCGTTGATTGTTTCATATAGTGGTTTGGCAAGAGGTATATTTACATTTTCACAAGGTTTATTAACCACAGGTAGTAAAATAGAAAAGGCGCTGTATTCATCAACTGAAAATATGCCGACAGCAACAGGGCTTGAATTACATTCCGGCACAGAACCAACCGGAGGGGATGGCACGCTGTCGCTTCGCTTGAAATATGAATTGGTAGATACAGCTGACTTCGCCACACCAACCGTGAACCAGACCTGTTGTACCTATTCAACGACAGGGACTTTTACTGCAGCATCTTTGGATTTGGATGGAAATCTGGTCGTTACACATTCATTCAACACAGAGGGTATCATGGTCGCTGTATTGAATGAAAGTGGTGGTGCAGAGGTGGTGAGCTGGCATACAGGTGATGCTTCGGCACTTGACAAACAGAACAAGGTTACCATCAACACCGGCGCTGCAATAACCGGAACATGGAGATATATCATAATGGCTGAAAATGCATAAGATATGAATTACTTATCAATATCATATTGGAATAGCTCGGATGTGGGTGGCATGTTATATCACAACCACGCGTACAAAAACAGGATGTATTTCGACACTACGCCGGCGCTGTTTGAGGAAACTGTAACGGAGGAAGGGCAGGAAGATGCTGATAAAAACTTCGTTGCCACATTCCGCAAAACGCAACGGGTGTATAAATGCGACCTTGTATGCACTCCCGAAATGATTGAGGCGTTGTATTTCATTCAACAGCATGACCACATTGAGATAAAGCTAAAGAACGAAGAGAAACAGCTCGTAAAGGACTTTGCCGTCACCAATGATGGTTGGGAGTTTGGCGGTCATGTGTGCCGATGTACGTTTCAGTTTACGACACAGTACATCCGAAGCACGGCATTGGCTGACAATTTCAAGTTGAATTTTACAGCCAATCTATCGCCTTGTATTGATTTGATAACATCAACGAGCCCAACATTCATAAACCCATCCGGGAGCGGCGTTGCTGATGGTTCGCGTTATATTGTTACAGACCCTACATTGACAGACGACATTTACCAATACACAGGGGGGGCGTGGGTGGCACAGAACGAGGCATTGATTGGTAATATCGTGTACGTTTCACACGACTTGCATAATTATTATTTCGATGGTGCAAAGTGGCGGCAATATCCGCAGATTACATCGGCATCCGTTGCCGGTTTCATTGCAACGATAAAAGGTTGGTCATTACCAGGGACATTTGTCCAGTTACAGGAATATGTAGGGGGGTCATGGGGTAATGTCGGGGCTGTTGCCACAGCTCCAACGTTTCGAAGCATCGGGATAAAATATACGACAACGGCTGGCGCTCACACGTTTCGGGTGCATGCCTATTCGCATGGTTATGACTACGGCTATTCATCGAATTATGTAGTGAATGTATAACCTGATGTTTGATAAAACCTGATGTTTTTTGTGGCGGAAAAAATTGAAACTAAATTTGTACAAAACTAAAATTGAAATAAGATGAGTGTAATTAATCCAACATGTCCGACCGGCTGTTCCAGTTTGGCTCCGGATGTCGATTTTGATGCGTGTGCGCCGAAGGTGTTATTTGGAGAAATCCACAAAATATATCTTGCATCTTCTGACGCAACCCCATTTACAGACGTTGAAAGTCTGACTGAATGGACTGGCCGCATCATTGAAAGTGGTGGTGATGCCGCTACTGCAATTCGTGAACTGACAGTATCTGCCGACCAACCGGCTCCGGATATGTCGGAAATCGAAATCAGTAACAAACGCAAAGTTTACCCACCTAAGAAGTGGACGCTGAACGTGGACATTGACGACCTTACCGATACTAACTATGAATTTATCCGCGCAACCGGATGTAACACACAGCTTCGTATGTGGTATCAGACAGACGACCATATCTATGGCGGCACCGATGGCATTCTTTGTTCCGTTGTACTCAATCCTTCGATTGAACGTGGCAACCAAAGCATCCAGAAGGCAACCGGAACGATTACTTGGGAAGCTCTGTATGCACCTGAGCGCAATGATTCACCTTTCGCTGTTTAATCTTAAAATAGGAGATTAAAAAAATGGCATTAAAAGTAAGTTGTGGTGAATTTTATACGCTCGAAGCGCTGCTGAAGAGTTTGATTGGTGCGCCTGAATCTGGCGACAATGAGGGTTGCTATGGCATCCGCATCATGCAGCAGTCGTTCCTTGATTGTACAGTTGTAGCTTGCAATAGCACACAAACGCATGAACATCTTTTACGGCGTGCTATCACCCTTGACGCGAATGGTCGCCCGGCATTGAATGTGGTTATCGTAACCGCTGCGATTATCGATTCATGCAGCCTTGCAGATAAGACATTGTTGCAAAAATTTGCACGTTGTTTCTGCGAGACCACTGAGAATGAAGTCGCCTTAGTGTTGTACGCAACCGCTGATCCGAGGGACTAACATCATGGTAAAGATCGCCAAACAATTAAATTTATGGAACTGGCGAGGCGCTGTGCTGTCATTGCTCACAACGGCTATTATAGGTTTGTTCGCTATTGCAGTAACTTCTTATAGGTCGATTGCACAGGGGGCGCGGATGGGTAGGGAGAGTTTTGAAAAGATGCGCGAGATGGACAAACGTGTCGATGTAATTGAGCAGAAGCAGGCAGATAGTGAGTACAACCAAAGGGCTGTAAACATTCGCCTCGACAATGATGTTCAATGGATTAAACAGACGCTAATCGAAATAAAACAGGATATTAATAAATGATTCCGTGTGTGTTTGGTAAGGGGTGTTCTGTTTCGGCAGGCACCCTTTTTTAAAAATGATTATCTTTGCATTATGGCAGGCATATTAATACTTTGCACGTTAATCGTTTTACTGATGTTTGTTTACATCATTGGACGCGTAGTGTGTAATGATAACGGAGCTGACTTCACAGATACGTTATTCATTGGGATTGTTGTTTTCTGGGTGCTGATTCTTGCTATCATGTTTTTTATTAAATTTGTACTATGAAAAAAGCTAACAGGGCAAAGACGTACATCGGTACTGCCATGATTGGTGCGCTAACGACTATCTTTGCCGTTAACACATCGCAGCCGGACACGGCTCAACCGGTCGTTGTTAAGTCATATGAGGGGGACGCGTGGGAACTTTCAAATTCACTAAATAACGGATTATTCACCAATATACACCCATCTGGCGACATGGTTGAAGACTTGGCTAAGTTTTTACTCGGTCAGGGTGGAGGTAAATCACGCGACCCGAAAGATCAGATAACCCGGCTGCCGAACGCTTGGCCTCCGGTTGCAGATGTGGATGGATTAAAATATCATACTGTTCACGACATCACATGGGTGTTATTCACGAACAAACGCATCAGCGCGTGGGTGGGTTATGAGCCGACAGCGGCATTATTCTATGCCATGCCTGACAGCATTCGTAAGGGAATTATACGCTATCATGTTTCGCAGGCATCGGCGACAAAGAGCGTGTGCGTGAACTTTGTCTTTACCTATGCACTGTGGGGCGGCGGAGGTTATTTGCCGACAATGAAACGATTTGAATTGAATTTTGGAGACATTGATGAGGCCATTGATAGCAGTGAGTATTTCGTCTTTTACAAATGCCTTATTTATAGGCAACAAATAATGAAAGAGCGCAATGCTGGAGTGTGGAACATTTATGGTCGGGGCTGGTCTAATGGGCTGGCTAATTTTCACCGTGTTTTCAAGAGATATTGCAGAACTAAACCTTTGACATATGAAATATTTGAATTTAGCCGTTCTGTTGATACTTTGCGGCCTATTGGTAACTTCGTGCTATCCGAACAGAAAACAGCAGCGTAGGGAAGCGAAATGTGATAAATGGGGCGTATGTCGAGAGGCGAAGGATTGCACCGTTATTGTCGAAAGCGTGAAGATTGACACGATAACAACTGACAATTCAGAATTCTGGGCAAATATATTATTTGGCTGCGACAGCATGGGTAATGTATATATAAGCGCCATTGATAGCATAAAAGCCGTTAATGCTGATCTGACCACCAAATTGAAAAATAATCGGATGGTCATATATGTCAATAAGCCTGCAGAGGATGTGCCGTGTCCACCGGCAACGACAAAGACTGAATATAGAGAGAAGGTAGTCGAGAAAATCACAAATAAATTGACCCGTTGGCAAAATATATTTTATTGGTCTGGGTTAATTGTGTGGGGTGCATTCATTTTATTCATTATCTTTGTCGTCATAAAAGAATTGAGGCGCTTTCTTTAAGTTTGTTTCATAGTTTGTTTTGGGAGTGGTTGTTCGGTTATTCCGGATAGCCACTTTTTTATTATTTTAGACGTTTCAGCTGTGCAAGTAAAGCAATATCAATGTTTTATGTTTTGGTTGTCTCATTAATAAAACTACCAGCTTAGACGTGAAGTAATGTTAATAAATGTTAATTTTTTATTCGTGTTAAACATTTACAACAAATTTAACACGGATACATAAAAAGTCGTTGTATCTTTGCTTCAACAAACAACACAAAAAAACAACACAAAAATAAACAACATGAAAACAGCAAATTTCGAGACAAAACAAGAGGGCTACGGAAGACAGGGGTTATACTTTGTATTTGATGGGAAAATGCATTATATATGCAGTGTGTTCCCTAATGTGGAAGAGCATCTCAATATAAGGTATATTGATTATTGCTTTGAAAATGAAGATGGGGTAATCGTAGATTGTAACGGGCACGAAGTAACTCCATACAAAGACCTTAATCAGATTTTGTTAGATAATTACAAAAAAGAGATAGGAGAGATTCTTTATGAAAATCTTGATTTTGAAAATTACGATTTTGATTTTGAAAACGCTACGTATGAGGATATAACTGATTGGGCTATTCAATACAAATAAAACCATGACCTCAAAACAAATCACAACGACATTTTACGATTTCGAGACAGAAGTCGGAGAATTTGTCCAGATCAAAGTGTCATACACTGGACACTACAATTTTGGTACATGTGGAATTGACCTCGAAAGCTATGAAATAATCGACAACTTTGACGATTACGAGCTAAACGCGCAGGATGTGCGCAACCTCGAGATGCAGTGTGAGTGGGACTGGGACTGGCTTAATGGAGAAAATGGCTAATTTAAAGCTTGCCATAACGTGCCGCAGGTATGGCAATGTAATTTTACGGATTTGAAACACTAAAAAAAACAAAAAATGGACATTAGGAAAAAATACACTGAAGAAACAGGCAGACTTTACTACAAAGAATCTGCACTTGAATTTGAATGGGATGATGATTACGTCGAGTGGTTGGAGCAAAACTTAGTAAAATTATTTGCTATACCTGATGTTAGCAGTTCGTTACCGCCCGATGTTGCGGAGAAAATATTAAAAGCAAGGGATGCTTTTGTTGAGAAAGATTATAATGAAGTTTGGCACTGGTTATATTCAATAGCATCGCCAAACTACGACAAGACTGAACCGTGGAAAGATTTAGAACGGATAGCAGGGCGGTTATGACTGCTAACTCCGAAATAACCGTAACGAAAAATTTTGCATAACGACTTTAAAAACCAAAACAAACAATATGAATATGGAAAACTTCAAATCAAATGAAATCAACGAGCTGGTGACGGCAGTTGTAGAAACAATCAAAAGTATTGACGGCGTGAATAAAAATAGCACCGTCGGCGAAGGAACACGCTCAGAATACAAGGGTGTGAAGGATCAGGATGTAAAGCAGACAGTTGGTAAGGCAATGGCCGCAAACGACCTTTGTATGATACCGATTGATATTGAAGAAAAACGCGAAGTATATCGCTGGCAGGATGGCAACTATCAGAAACAGCAGGTCATTTATTCAATCAAAGCAAAGTATTTACTTAGTCATAAATCGGGTCAATGGATAATCGTAACCGGAATTGGTGACGGAGTGGATTCACAAGACAAAGCCGCCGGAAAAGCCACAACATACGCTCTTAAAAATGCCATGCTTTACACCTTTGCAGTCCCAACCGGAAATATTGATGATGCCGATACACAGCACAGTGAAAATATTGATGTTCCAAAACAAGTGAAACAAACAGACAAAAAGAAGGGTGGAGAGTTTGACGTTACGCATGAAGGATTCAACAACGCAATCGAAGCACTTGAAGCTGGAAAATCAACAGTTGAAAAAATTGTTGCCTATTACGATGTAACGCCAATGGCTTTGACTGCAATAAAAGCAGCTGAGTTGAAATTTAAAAGTAAGCAGAAATGATTATACATAACCACGAACAGAATACGCCGGAGTGGGACATTGCCCGCTCTGGCAAATTTACAGCCTCAATGTTTGGGGACCTGTTCGCCGCAAAAAGTACGGATAAATACGAAAATGCCATCTATCGCGTGGCCTTTGAGCGGGTAACTGGTGAGCGTGTTCCGACTTATTCAAATGCTTTAATGGAGCGTGGGCACGAGCTTGAGCCAATGGCGCGGGAATCATACGAAATGCAGACATTTAATATGGTCGAACAAGTCGGATTCTGCGAACTTAACGAGTGGGTGGGATGCTCTCCTGATGGGTTGGTCGGCAATGATGGCATGATTGAAATAAAATGCCCTGCTTACAACACATTCATCCGCTACATTAACGCCGGTACATTACCCTCGACTTACTTCTATCAGGTACATGGTCAAATGTATGTAACCGGTCGCAAGTGGGTTGATTTCGTTGCCTACCATCCGCCGTTCAAACCGTTCATTCTGCGAGTGGAGCGAGACGAAGAGGTGTGTAAGAAAATCGAATCGGCCTTAAACGAGGCCATTGAAAAAGCAAAAAAAATCATTGAGAAATTAACCAAATATCAAATCTAATGAAACAGCAAACTTTCGACAAATATGTCCAATTCCTGCGTTTATTGAGCGCAAAATCGATATATGATTTGGGATTCCAACAGCGAAAATATAAAATTGCTGATACCTTTGTCAACTTTCTGATACAAAACAGGTATCTCCATCGGATGGCAGGCGGGTCAGTTAAGCTCATCGATTGCCCGCTTGGATTCAATCACATCGTAAATGAGTACAAAAAGGCCACCGAAAAGAAACAGCCAGCCGTTGCCGAATTCGTGGCAGCAGTTGAAAAGGCATACCCGAAACACCCTGATATCGACTTGCTGGCGCGCGAGCAAGTGGCCATTGATATTTTAGGCCAAATCATGCGCGACAATGCATACATCACTTACGATGTGGTGCGCAAAATAAAGAAAGTAGAACTCACTCAAATACTGTAAAAATGCTTACAAAAATTCAGAAACAACAGCGAGCTGAAATGGCTCAACAAATAAGAGATGGACTCGATCGACTTCGCATCGATAAATTCGATGTGGCTTTCGATCTATGGCCTGACATGATGCCAGCGAGCAGAGCTGATAAAATGTACCGGGCGCTGAAAGGCACGTCGCCAATACCTGCCGAATTGATTGACTACTGTAAAAAACATGAAATAATATGAGTCGCTGACCAAAACCGAAACGATCACCAAAACAACCGTCATCCATGAATAAATTGACCACAAAAGAACTGCACCGACGCGCCCAATTCGGTGCGACGCTGGCCGTAATTATTGACGAGCAGTGCATCAACAAGGCGAAGCTGGCTAATCGTATCTGGCCTAATTTGAAGAATCCACGGGACGCTGAAAATCGTTTAGGCAGGTTGCTGAAAGGCGAAAGTCCGATTCCGTCAAATATTGACAAAGTTTTGAAATCATTAAATCTGAAAGTGAAATGAAAAAAATAAAAATCCAAATCAAGAATCGTTTTACCGGATCAGTCATTTTTGAATACGAATCCGAACACAACGATATAAAAACGACAGTAAAAGAGGCTGTAAGTTCAGGGGCTAACCTTTCAGGGGCTAACCTTTCAGGGGCTTACCTTTCAGAAGCTGACCTTTCAGGGGCTAACCTTTCAGGGGCTGACCTTTTAGGGGCTGACCTTTCAGGGGCTAACCTTTCAGGGGCTTACCTTTTAGGGGCTTACCTTTCAGGGGCTAACCTTTCAGGGGCTAACCTTTCAGGGGCTGACCTTTTAGGGGCTTACCTTTTAGGGGCTGACCTTTCAGGGGCTATTATTAATTATAATTGCGTTGCTTTCCAACAAACGCGAATTTTACCAGAAGGACAAATAATTGGATGGAAAAAATGTAAAAACAACGTAATTGTTAAGCTGTCAATACCTGCCGAAGCAAAGCGATCACATGCATTCGGACGTAAATGTCGTGCTGAATTTGCCGATGTTATCGAGATATTCGGAGCCGACAAGGCTATTTCTAATCACGACAACAAAACTACGTATGAAGTTGGAAAACGGATTTACCCCGATTCATTCGACGAAAATTGGCAGAACGGATGCAGCAACGGTATTCACTTTTTCATCACGCGCGTCGAGGCAGAAAACTATTAAGCCATGATCGAGATACTTTCAATCACCTACTGTCTGTCCCGTAAGAACGCCGCCGTACACGTGGTCAAACTAAAGCGGCGTCACTTCGTCAAGACCGATGCCGACCGGCTGGCCATTCAGGACAGGATCGCACGGATATTCAAGACCACGCACGACCGGATTAACATTGAATCGAAAGACTGGTCGAGGTCATTTGAAAACGAAGACGAACGAAACAAATACTTAGCGAAAATCGAAACCAAAAAAGAAAGGAAACGCAAGAAATGAAAACAACCATAAATTTTCCGCAGCCGGTCGAAGTAGAGTATGACGACACCAAATTCTACGAAATGATCGAACAGGATGAAAATCCGCACTTTTCGGAAACTTTTGTAAACCAACTGATCGAAGCCGCACCGCACTACATTAACGTAAAAATTTGGTCGTGTCCGGTTGGTCAGATGCCTCCGCTAATGCCGGAAGATATTGTCCTGTTATGCCAGAAAGAAATCATGAAGCGACTAATCGAAAAATACCAGTTATGAGCTACAAATCGCACCAATTTCACCGCATCGACACCGACACACTCATTTCGTACAAAGTCAAATGTCTTAGCCGGATAAATAGTCCGGTTAAGGCAGGCGACGACCGGAGCCACTGGTTTGACCGATTGGAAGCGGTCGAAACCGAACTGAACCGCCGGCAAAATGAAATCTACGCATCGCAGAACCGGGACAAATCGTACTCTGATTATTTAGAACGGTTCCAAATTAGCGCAGGGCCGAAAGATTTAGCAACGATTTAACACTAACCTATCTTAAAACGTGTTACATATGTAACATCAAAAAACAACGGAAATGAAAAACAACGAACTCGCATACAAACTATTCGCAGCCGCCTTGATCGGCATGCTGCTAATCCTGGCGCTTTGTTCCTGCACGGACGAACCCGAACCGACACCAACCGGCATAAAATTTCACGCGAAAACCAAGGCCGACACGCTCGCTACGACATATTATTTTCAGGTCAGTTGTGGCGACTCTGTTCAACCAAATGGCATCCTGATCGCAGACACTACATTCATTGTCGGGCAGTACGGCGAACTACCGCGCGACATTGAAATATTGGAATGTCCATACAAATACGCCCAGATGTACGCATTTTATCAATCCTGCGGCAATCACTTCATCCCGTGCTGCATGTTTGCGAATCACAACGGGACGAATATTTACGAATCATGTACATCTGGTGTGAGCAGAGCGTTTGAATTATAACGAATGGCAATAAGAAATGTATGGGATTTCCAAGCGGTTACTTATCCCAATACATTGAACTAAATTAGAAGCAGACCGCACAAATAGGCACTAACACCCATATATTTTTTATTGTGTGTTACCGCCAGTTAATTTTAAAATCAAGATGAAAACAATAACAGAAATTTTTGAAACAAATCCAACCCTTTTGGAAACAAAGGAAGTCAAAGAATTAGTAGAACAATTTAGAGAACAATTTCAGGCAAACAAAATGAAGCATTACAACTATTGGAATAAAGTTACTGAACTTACAATGAACTCTGAATTGTTTGTAATAAAAGGAATACCATGTAAGGATGTAGTTGAAAAAATTCAAAACTTATCTTTCGATGATGGTTATATCGCTCATGTTTAATTGGCGGTAACTCCGAAATAACCGCAACGAAACAAACAGCGCCGGACGTTTCCGGTAAAATTTAAACTGAACGAATTATGAAAGAAACAAGAATATATTGCGATTTTTGCAATATAGAAATAATAGGTAATTATATTGAAATAGGCAGCGAAAACGGATCTGAGTTCAAATATCTTAATAAATTTCAGATTTACTTCGGAGAAAAACAATTTATGCAGAGATTTCAAGATTTGCATTTTTGTAGTAGAGACCATTTTGTTAAATATTTTTTCGGTAAATATCAAACACCAATTGAAGAGATTGACGCAAATCAATCAAAAAGTTGATAGAAATCAATAGAAAAGTTGATAGATTTGTCAATATAAATTTGCACAACCCAAAAAAGTATTGTATATTTGCAGCGTTGGATTTCCAACCGCGACTGAACCCCGCGATAAACTCGAAAATATGATTAAAATTCAACTTCATCAGTCAATAATTGACACCGGGCTGCTCTTTCGAGGCAGGGTTCACCGGTGTTTTTTATTGGCTTTTTTATATAAAAAATTATGGACATAATTAAGTTTTTTCGCCATGAACCAAACGCCAGAAATGACGCTAAGATTGTTAAGTTAATGATGAAGCGCGGTGTTTCCGGAATTGGTATTTTTTGGTGCATTGTTGAAATGCTATACCAGTCTGGAGGAGAATTAATGCTATCGGAATGCGAGCGCATTGCGTTTGAATTGCGAACGGATAGCGAAAGCATTGCGGACGTTATGCTTAATTATGACTTATTCGACGTTAAAAATGAAATTATAACCAGCAGAAACGTAACAGAACAGATTGAAAATATATTGAAAAATAGTAAAACAGCCAGTGAAAATGCAAAAAAACGCTGGCAGCAAGACGCTGAAAGAAAGAAAGATAAACCTGAAAAATGCGATGGGAATGCGGGCGCATTACAGTCGCAATGCAAAGGCAATGCTAAGAATAAGAGTAAGAATAAGAGTAATAAGAATATTTCACCGGATGCTGACGCACCGGCTCCAAAAAGTTACTTTGATTTTGAAACCGAAAAAGCGCAGGCAATACTAAAATGCAAAAAACCGGATGAGTTTAAAGAGTTAGTTAAAAAGTCAGGGTATAAACTTTCAACGATTATTCTGATTCTAACGAAGCGGTTATGTGATTCAGAGGGACGCGACTATGTAGCCACCGGAAAAGAACGTAAGGCCGCAAAAGAACTTGCAGAAATAATGGCAACGAGGGCTCCAGACATTGGCAGTCAGGCCGTTTTATACGGAGTAATGATTGGGAACGCCGCTGCAACCGATATTTGGCGCGGAAAACTCGAAGCATCAACTGTATTAAGTTATTTTAACAAAGTTTGGGAAACGCACAAGGAGGCATAATGTACGTCGAATTAGTCGAAAAATCAATTAAGAACAGAGGCAACATCGTAAACGTGGAGCAGCTATCAACAGCACCACGCGACTTCGAGGCATATGTTTCTCACTTTCCATTCAGCAGCGATGTGATAGATTACGTCAAACTAAAAGGATCAATATCTGGTTACGCAGGAAAGCAATTTTGTCGCGCATTTGTTATTGACATAGATAACGCAGACTTAAACAAATCATACGAAAGCACCCATACGCTAATTGACAGACTGGTCACAGAGTACGGATGTCCTTCGGGAATGATTGACATTGCCTTTAGCGGCTCAAAGGGCTTTCACCTTACGCTATCGGAACAGCTATTTGGAAAGTTTACAGAGCAAGTTGGAATAAACGAAAAGATACGCGAACTGGTCAGGTTATTAACTGCCGGTATTGATGACGTGGATTTGTCAATCTATGACGCCACTCGAATAATCAGAATGAAAAATTCCGTAAACCAAAAATCTGGACTTTACAAAATACCTTTGTCGCTGGATGACTTTCTTAAAGGGTTGGATTCGATAAAACTACTGGCAGAGGTGCCGCGAATGATTAAGCCGACAAAAAAAGCACCCGTGCATAAACTGATTGAGTTGTGGCTCAACCTTAAAGACCCCGACACTTCGGCTATAAAAGTTGAAGCAGATGCGGATGGATTCTTTGCACCGCCTCCGGAGGGCAACCGCAACAACCAGATATTTAAACAGGCGTGTTATCTGTTTGATTATTCAAATTTGAGCGACAAGCAGGTATCTGAAATAATTGTTACTATAAACTCGGCAGCCACAAAGCCACTAACAAAGGCAGAGGTAAACGCTATTATTGCAAGCGCAAAGGCAAAGACTGGGGCAAGCAATACACGTGTGCAAGCCTATACGCTGGATGAACTTTTACCGGAATGGTTTGATTACATGAAGCCAGAAAATCAGAAATTAACATTCCTTGATCCAGATTTCGACAATGCCGTGAATGGTAAATTCAGAGGTAAGATGATACCGATTGTAGGTTATCCTGGCACTAAGAAAAGTCTTTTCGCCTTAGGTGTGGCGGCTTACAATATGAGTGTGAACGGATGCCGGACAATTTACTCCAATATGGAGATGTCGGCCTCTGAGTTAATCAATAGGGCTATTGACGTTCGCTTCGATAGTAACGAAGGACTGGCGTCACACGAGGTCGAAAAGCAGCTAATGGATGACCAAGAGCGAGCGATTTCACTTTATAAGTCCCTTTGTTCGGAGTTTGGTAACCGGATGTATGTCTGCAACGATTCAATGCTTACCGTAAAGGATTACGAAATGTTAATCTATGACGTAGAGGCAAAAGCCGGGAAAGTTGATTTTCTTATCGTGGATGGGCTTTCAATGATGGGAGGAACCGGAACAGATACCGAACGAATAAACAAGCACACGGCAGAGCTTAAGGCATTGGCAAATAAAACTGGCGTTTGTGTTATTCCAATCGTTCACTTATCGAAGGGACTTGAGTATCATACGCGTGAATTGATGAAAAATGCAAGGGACAGCCAAAAGATAGCCGACAATGGCGACTATTTCCTAATGCTGTCGATGTGCGTTGATACGATGAAAGATGGGGAAGATACAGAATACATCGAAGACCTCGTTTATGCACGATTCTGGGCAAAGCGCGGCACCGGTCGAAGAGTGAGCAAAATATTTGAGTTTGCCAAAAATACATTAAGGCTACAAACCACGCCATACGATCCGAAACTTTACGACAAGACTTCAAAAAAGAAATCTAAAATGTTTGAACAATGAAACGACTAACTACAACCGAAGCGCAAAGGCGCGTTGATGAAATCCGGGCAGTGGCAGCCATTGGCGACAATGAATCGGCTCACGTCTTAGAAGACGCGCTATTATTTATGTTCGTCTGCGATGTACGGGACTTTACCGAACCGACGCAAGGCGAACAAACAACGCTAATTTAGACCGATTCCAAATAACGAAAGTGTGCGAAATATAACATCATAAAACTTGCGTAATGTGTCGAAACTTTGTAAATTTGCACCCATGACAGCATCCGGACTAATAATATTAATTCCACTTTGCATCATGCTGGCTGTAATTCTGTGGATTGACAAACACGAACCTAAATAACCAATGGCAAAACAAAAATACCAACTGACCTCGTCGATAGATAACATGAAATTTAGAGAGCTGTCTGACCGCATCCGTTCAATGTCGGACATTTCAGAGCTAACGGCCATGTGCAGAGTGGATGCTGACATGGCTCGCTTCTGCGGAGTGAGCCATGACATGAACGAAGAGTTAATGTTGCGTGAGGCGGGTGAGCAATGGCGGGCGTGTAGGAAAGGGAAATAAAAATGATTTACAACCTAAGCACTCATATTGACCGTGACCGATTCAAAAAGCGTTGCAATGAATTGTATGCCGATGGCAGGCGTGTTGAATTGACCATAAAGGAAAATCGGACAATCAAACAGAATAAGTATCTGCATTTGATAATCGGATGGGTGGCTGTTTCGGTTGGAGTGTCTTTGGAGTTTGCCAAAGTCGAGTATTTCAAACGCGCCGCGAATCATAGTCTTTTCTTCTACGGCGTGAAAGATCCGCTAACCGATGAGGTAAAGATACAAGAGCGCAGCACATCGACGCTCACAACGGCTGAAATGACCGAAGCCATTGAGCGCTTCCGTAATTGGTCGGCAATGACAGAAACAGGACATCCCGGCATTTACCTGCCTGAGCCGAACGAAAGGGATTATCTTAATGAAATTGAGCATGAAATTGAACGGAATAAAAAAGAGATGGTATAACGAAAACGGCAATGATTTTATAGCCGATGTTATGCCCAGTAAAATTTGGGTGTGCCATTGCGAACAATGTCGATATGTGAAAAATAAGCGTAAAAACAGGAAACTTAAAAAGAAGGTCAAGCGATTGCTTAATAAGAAAAGACGTAAAGAAGTTGGAACTGGTGTCGGTTTTTTAACGGACTTAAACAAAAGATTATGGAAAAATTAATAAAAAAAGCAAAAAAACTATTACAAGAAGCTGATTCAGGAAGCGAAGAATGTAAAATCTACAATAACGGTTTTATTGATGGTATAAAATATGCAGAACAGCAGTTAAAAAACTGCAATTTACAAAGTGTTACCAACCGTACTTTTTCGGTTAATGAAGTCAAAATCCTTTTAGAAAAACAAAAACAAGCATGTGCTAATGAATTTATCCATGCAGAAATGACGATGGAAGAAGCAAAACGCAGAGTATTAAATGCACCAACTGTATCTTTTTAGTATGGTTGTTAAC
>Ga0209717_1001244_pt1 | contig 28187 bp, 25 predicted proteins | sample AD_UKC048_MetaG_FD_184418 | JGI IMG/M metagenome (GOLD analysis project Ga0209717, IMG submission 184418) | Active sludge microbial communities of municipal wastewater-treating anaerobic digesters from USA - AD_UKC048_MetaG (SPAdes) (version 2) | ecosystem: Engineered > Bioreactor > Anaerobic >... | reverse complement strand
GGCCGCATACCAGAGTGTCGCCGAACGGAATGGTTGGGTGCTCCAGTACCCGCACATTGCGGCTGGTTGTGTCGTGGCAAAACTCGTTTTGCACATCGTGGTAAATAACCTGGAGCCCGGGTTGATCCATGGAAAACACCGGAATACTGTCTTCACTTCTGAAATTGCCCAAATCCCAGGTGTGGAGAATGCCGGCATTGGTATCCACGTTTTCCGGGATGATCTGATCGCCGAGGCAAACCAGATCGGGAATGGTAAAGGAGGCGTCCATCCGGAAACAAAAATCGCTGCTCGCCGAACTGCCTGCCGTTAGTGCAAGCGTTCCCGGCGTTTGAGGAACTTGAAAATCAAAATACCCCGTGGGACTGTAGGTGACCCAATCCAGGAAAAAATCGTTGTACAGCACCGGCGCAGTGCGTGGATAGGTAATGCAGGCGCTCAGGGTTCCGTCGGATAATACTTTGGCTACCACGGTATTATCATCGATATTTCGCACGGAGTACACAGAGCCGTCCGGGGCTATTTCCGCTTCGAAATGATTGGTCTCATTACAATTATCCAGTTTGATGCTCCAGACGGCTTCCAGTCCGGCATCGTATTTCACCAGCATATTGTCGGCGGGAATGTAAAAAACAACGTCGCCCGAGCGGCTGCGAATGGGTTTGAACACACTGGGCGTGTAACGAACGATGCGCCCGTATTTGCCCGTTTTGTCGAGCATGCCGATCACGGTCAGGCTGGTGGGAGTGAAATCGCCGTTCGTTGTCCAGCCCGCGAAATAGAGCAGTGTATCGGAATGCGCCAGTGCGTCGATTTTGTAATTCGTAAATTTTTCATCAAACACAAAAGCCCCGCTGCAATATCCGAAGCAGGAACGGCCCCGGTTGGGCGAAGAAATGTACGACTTGTTAAATGGCACGCCGAAATCTTCCACGTACACCAGCCGCTGATTGACGTTGTCCCAGTTCAAATCCGTGTACCGGCACGCTTCGTAACCGATGTTCGGAAAATAATGGAAGTAGTTCTGTTTGCTTGCCAGCGGGAGCCCGTCGGAGCCTGCTTTTGTCAGGAAATGATACGAGGAATCGCTCATCGCAGTGGCCAGGTGCAAGCCGCTCAGCCATAGATTGCCATTCGGATCTGTTTCAATATCAAACAGTTGTGTGAAATTTTCTGCGCCGTATCTGCGGCTCCAGGCAAGGGTGCCGTCGGTATCGACTTTCAAGAGATCGGCATTCGATTCTGTTGGCGTAACGGTATTGAACAGTAAAACCAATCCGTCGGTCACCGCTTCCATCTGGATCAGTTTCAGATCGGGATGGATATTGAATTGTTCGAGCCGCCACAACACGTTCCCCTGCGCATCGAGTTTGAGCACGTATATGCGGTTCACCCCGTTGAGTATGAATACATCGGCCAGGTAAAATCCGTCCCCGCCGGGCGTCACCCGCAGCATAGGCGATTCGAGAAAGATGTCCAGTTTTTTCTGGAAAGTCGCCTGCGAAAAAACAACCGCAGCAGGCAGAAAAAAGAGGCTAAGCAAGAAGAGTTTTTTCATAATCGGCGAATTTTTTGAGGTTGTTGATAAGGGTTGATGAGGGTTGATATTCAGCCACTCGAAAAAAGAGGAATTTGTTCATTCATCGAGTGGCTGAATATCAACCCTCATCAACCCTTATCAACCCTCATCAACAATCTCCACCTCCCTACCTGATCTTAGAAAACTTCAACGCCCTCATATACACGGATTCAACCTTCTCCGCCAGCACGCCGTTCTTTTCGGATTCCGCTTTTACTTTCACCCATTCCGGGGATTTCCGGAAATTTTCGAACATCTGTTTTCCTTTTTCTTCGCTGTCGTGAGCGAGGATGTAAACGAGTTTGGGCTGCACTTTTTCTTTTTCAATTGTAGTCCAGTAAGCGATATTCACCATGTCGTATTTTTCAAAAAGGGCCAGTGTGTGGTTGCGGAAACGCGTTTGCAGGTCGTCGAGTTTGCCGGGGCCGGCGGTATACGTGCGCAATTCGAACACCCGGTTCTTCTTTTTGGATGATCTGATTTTAGGAGAAAAATCAGTTGCCGCCATAAAATACGAATCCACCTTGTTCACGATTTTTCCGTTCGCTTCCGATGCCTGCTGCACTTTTTTCCACTCCGGATCGCTGCCGAACGCTTTCCAGGCTGCTTCGCGTGCGGCCAGATTCGGGTAGGCGAGTACGTAGACGAGTTGGTTTGGTTCGTTGTGGATGGGCAGCCAGTAGCCGATATTTTCCATCCCGTGCTTTTTGAACAATTTGGTCGTGTGCTTTTGAAAACGCTCGATCAGCGCATCCAGTTTGCCCGGTTCGGCATAATAGATACGTAATTCGAAGAGCCTTTCGTCTTTTGGCCGCGCAGCAAAGGCATAGGTAGCCAGGAAAATGGCGGAAACGAGGAGGAAGATTTTTTTCATGGAATGCAAGTCAGGTTTGTACGGATAAATGTAGAACGAATGTATGAATTGATCTGTTCGGCTGCTCCCTTCGTAGGAATAATGGCTGCGCGGATGACGCGGATTAGGCGGATTGACGCGGATTTATAGTGGCCTGACGGCCACAATTTCAGACTATGATTTTTGTATGATTTATATGATAGCCATGATTAACATCAGACGTAATCATGGCTATCATATAAATCACATTAAAATCATAGTCAAAAATCTAACGCAGGTGGCCGTCAGGCCACTTAATCCGCGTCAATCCGCCTAATCCGCGTCGTCCGCGCAGCCATTATTCCTACGAGAGGCGTAGCCGAACATATCCATTATAAGGTCGTCACGGCCTCGAATCGCGCCGTGAAATGCCTCAAAAACGGCGGTTCATACGTAATCCTGTAACCGGTGTGACGCACCCGGTGTTTGGTGAGTTCTGCAAACGTTTCGATGACATAGTCGATGTGGCTTTGCGTGTACACCCGCCGCGGAATGGCCAGCCGCACCAGATCCATGGTTGCAGGAATGAGTTTGCCCACTTCGTCGTATTTCCCGAACATCACCGACCCGATTTCGCAGCAGCGAATACCACCGAGGCGATACAGTTCGCACACCATCGCCTGTCCCGGGTACTCATCGAGCGGAATATCCGGGTAAAATGCTCGCGCATCCACGTACACCGCGTGGCCGCCCGCCGGGCGCATGATCGGAATGCCGAGCGCATGGAGATTTTCTGCCAGATATTCGGTGCTTTTGATGCGGTAATGCAGGTAATCGGGCTCGAACACCTCTTCCAAACCGATGGCAATGGCTTCCATATCGCGTCCCGACAGTCCTCCGTAGGTTGAATAACCTTCCGTAATGATCAGCACCGTGCGGCATTGTACCGCCAGATCGAGGTCGCGCAGCGCCAGAAAACCGCCCATGTTCACCAGCGCGTCCTTTTTGGCGCTCATAATGCAGCCGTCGGCCAGCCCGAACATCTGCCGGGCAATATCGCGGTAAGAAAGGGTTTCAAAACCGGGCTCGCGGTGTTTGATAAACCAGGCGTTTTCAGCAATGCGGCACGCATCGAGAATAAAGCGGATGCCGTGTTTTTTGCAAATTTCCGCAACTTCCCGGGCATTTTGCATACTCACCGGCTGTCCGCCGCCGCTGTTGTTGGTGACGGTGAGAATGACGGCTGCGATGTTTTCCGCGCCGTATTGCGCGATGTTTTCGAGCAACAGTCCCGTGTCGAGATTGCCTTTAAAAGGATGCAGCAGTGCCGGGCTGCGGTTTTCCTGAATAGGAATATCGATGGCGGTAGCGCCGGAAAACTCGATGTTTGCCCGTGTGGTATCGAAATGGGTATTGCTGATGAATATTTTTCCCGGCCCGCCGATGCGGGAATACAGCAGGTGTTCTGCCGCCCGACCCTGGTGCGTGGGCAACACGTACGGACAACCGGTGAGGTCCTGCACGGCTTTTTCCATGCGCAGCCAACTCGATGCGCCGGCATAACTCTCGTCGCCGCGCATAATACCTGCCCACTGTTCGCTGCTCATGGCCGACGTGCCGCTGTCGGTCAGCAGGTCGATGATGACCTGGTCGGAACGCAACAGAAACGGGTTGAAATGGGCGGCGTGCAGGTACTCCTCACGTTCTTCCGGCGTGGTGATGCGGATGCGTTCGACGGTTTTGATGCGGAACGGCTCGATAATCGTTTTGAAGTGCATGTTTTTCGTGCTTAAAATGAAAGCGCGAATGTCAGGCGTTTGGATATCAGGGATGATGACGGCGGTCATGGGGGAGTGAGATTTTGTTCGGCTTCGCCTCACGTAGGAGAGGATGGGGACCTGGATTTTGCGGATTATGCGGATTAATATTGATTTTTTGTGGCCTTACGGCCACTTGTTTGACTATGATTTTATATGATTTGTATGATGGCCATGATTTAGTGAGTGGATAATCATAGCCATCATATAAATCATATAAAATCATAGTCAAAAACAGGCATTCCATCGTAACACGCCGGAGGCGGAACCCAATCCATAAAAATCAAAATAAGTGGCCGTCAGGCCACAAAAAATCAATATTCATCCGCATAATCCGCAAAATCCAGGTCCCCATCCTCTCCTACGTGAGGCGAAGCCGAACAAAATCAAAGTTTATCTTCTACACGAGTTCGCTCTTCTCAATAAAAGCATGCGAAAAAATAAACAACAACCCCGCCACAAACAACGGCGCCGAAATCATCATAAAATACGAAAACGTGCGGTTGGTATGAAAATAAATCGTGAAAATCATCCCCAGAATCATAACGAACAAACCGCCGATCAGCGGAAAACGCCAGGCGAGAAACAGCATCAGCAATACAACAACAGAAGGCGCGAGGTGCATCAGGAAATCACCGAGCCGGTGAAAAAAAGAACCTTCTTCGCTGAAAGCATCCAAAGCGAAAACGGAAATAAAAATTGAATAGGCGATCAGAACGATCCGGGGCGTCCACGTGAGGAAGTTTTTCATGGGTGCAATTTTGGTGGAAATTCCGGCGGAAAACCGGCGATTTGTATCAATCCAAAAGATGAGAAATGTCATCTGCCGGCTGCGCGTGTATCCTGATTTTTGCGAAAATTTGCGACCCTCTTTTTTATGAATTCCATACAACAACCGGAGTTGCTGGCGCCCGCGGGCTCATTCGAATCGCTCACAGCCGCCATTCAGGCGGGCGCCGATTCGATCTATTTCGGCGTGGAGCAACTCAACATGCGCACCCGCTCTTCCCATAATTTTACGACAGATGACCTGCCCGATATTGCCGCCTTGTGCAAAAGCCACGCGGTGAAATCCTACCTCACGCTCAATACCGTCATTTACGACCACGATATTTCCCTGATGAAAAAGATCGTGGATGCGGCTCAGGCAGCGGGCATCGACGCCGTCATTGCTTCCGATATTTCTGTGATGAATTACGCCCGGAAAACGGGTATGCCGGTGCACATTTCCACCCAGGCCAACATCACCAACCTCGATGCTATCGAATTCTATGCTTCGTTTGCCGACGTCATGGTGCTGTCGCGCGAACTGACGCTCATGCAGGTGGCTGCGCTGGCCAATGAAATCAGTCGGCACAACATTACCGGACCTTCGGGCGCGCCGGTGCGACTGGAAATATTCGCCCACGGCGCGCTTTGTATGGCTGTTTCGGGCAAATGTTACCTGAGCCTGCACAGCGATTTCGCTTCCGCCAACCGGGGCGCCTGCGTGCAGAATTGCCGGCGCTCGTACATCGTGACCGACAAGGAAAGCGGCGCCGAACTGGAAATCGACAACGAATACATCATGTCGGCCAAGGACCTGTGCACCATCGATTTTCTGGATAAAATCGCCGATGCGGGCGTTTCCGTCCTCAAAATAGAAGGCCGCGGCCGCAGCGCCGATTACGTGTACATCACCACGAAATGTTACCGCGAAGCCATCGACGCTTTGGGTGACGGCTCGTTTTCGGCCGAAAAAATCGAAGACTGGAAAAAACGCCTGTCCACCGTGTTCAACCGCGGCTTCTGGGATGGCTACTACCTGGGCCGCACGATGGGAGAGTGGACGGACGCGTACGGGTCGAAAGCGACCAAAAAGAAAATTTACCTCGGAAAAGGTGTGAAATACTTCGAAGCGGCGCGTGTAGGCGAGTTTTTCCTCGAAACGCAGTCGCTGCGCATCGGCGACGACATCCTGATTACCGGGCCTACCACCGGCGTGGTGCAGCAAAAAATTGCCGCCTTGCGCATCGACGACGAGCCCGCCGAAAGTGTACAAAAAGGCCAGTCATTCACCCTGCCCGTGGACGCCAAAATCAGGCCCTCCGATAAGCTCTACAAAATCGTCGACGCCTGATGGTCCGCATCGTTCAGCAACGCGCCAAATGTATCGGCTGCCATGCCTGCGTGGATGCCGCACCTTACCGCTGGCGCATTTCCCGGAAAGATGGCAAATGCACGCTCATCGGCGGCACGGAAAAAAAAGGCTGGTTTACAGCCCGCACTGACGACGACGAACTGGAAGCCAACCTGCTCGCTGCGGCGAACTGCCCGGTGAAGATTATTCGGGTGGAGGTGGGATGATCTGGGGGGGTATGAGTTTATGGGTTTATGAGTTTATTGGTTTATGAGTTTATGGGTTTATTGTTGATGAGGGTTGATAAGGTTGATAAGGGTTGATATTTGGCCACTCGGAAAGGGGGGATTCCTTGTTTTTCGAGCGGCCGAATATCAACCTTATCAACCCTCATCAACCCTCATCAACCATAAACCCATCAACTCATAAACCCATCAACCCATCATCCCCCAACTTATTTCTTCCCAAAATACTCCCTCCACGTCACCATCTTCCCCTGATCCTCATCCCACAATTTATAAAAAACGCAGCGCAGGCTTTCGCGGAAAGTGAGGGCATTGGCCACCTGGTCGAACACCGGGTTTTCGTGGTGGCAGCGCGCCAGTTCGTAGTTCGGCACCAGCGAGTTCAGGTGGTGGATGTGGTGGTAACCGATGTTGCCGGAAAGCCAGTGAAAGAGTTTCGGGAGTTTGTAATACGAACTGCCCTGAATAGAAGCCTGCAGGTAATCCCACTTTCCTTTCTGCGCTTTGTAGGTGTGTTCGTGCTGGTGCTGCACGTAGAAAAACCAGATCGCGATGATACCGAATGCCACCAGAATCGGGAAATGCACCAGGTAAAAAGCCTGCCAGCCGAGGAAATAGATCAAAGTGGCGTGTATCGCCAGCAGGAAAAAGTTGTTCCACCACAAAGAGCGGTTGGCCACTTCCCAGCCTTTCATCTGAATAATGGGCAGGCGGTTGTTGTAAAAAATGTACGACATCGGGCCCAGAATGAAGAGTACCGGCGCGCTTCTGAAAATCATGTATTTCAGTTGCTGCGCCCGGCTTAATTCCCGAAACTCCCTGACCGTCAGCGTGTTGATGTCGCCGATATCGCGGTGTTCGTCCAGCACACCGTTGTGGCCGTGGTGGTAGTTGTGGTTTTTGGCCCAGTAGCGGTACGGAATAAAAGTCAGGAAACTGCACAGGGAGCCGATGATGTTGTTGGCCTTGCGCGACGCCGTAAACGACTGGTGCCCGCAATCGTGCTGGATAATGAAGATCCGCACCAGGAAAAAGGCATTCACGATGGCCAGCGAAAAGGTGAGCCACAGGGAAACGTCCCTCAGCAGGTACATTGTGACCCAGATGACCACGAAAGGCAAAAAGGAATTCAGCACCTGAATGGTCGCCTTGCGGCTGTCGGGCAACTGGTACAATTTGGTGATGGCGGGTAGTTGACGGTAAACGTTCTGATCCGGAGGTAGCATGTGTTTAGTTTGTACGGTAAATCTTGTGGTTGGTTGAGGTTTGAAAAGGTTGATAAGGGTTGATGAGGGTTTATAAGGGTTGATATTCAGCCGCTCGGGAAATGGGCGTTTTTTTCATTCATCGAGTGGATAAATATCAACCCTTATAAACCCTCATCAACCTTTATCAACAATAAAATCACATTTCAGCAAGCGCTTTTTCCGCCCGCTTTTTCGATACATTTTCCTTCCATTTTTTCCAACCCGGCCCGGCAAGTTTGTTCATGCCCTTGTCCACCACAAAATGGCGGGCAATGTTGAACAGGCCGCGGGTAGCCGCAAACGGATTGTCGATGGAGCGCTGGCTGAGCGAAAAACCGGCGTCCACATACACGATGTAGTGCCACCACAGGGCGGGAATGAACAGGGTTTCGCCGTGTGTCAGCATGGTTTCATAACCGGTGGCGTGTTCCAGCGCCGGGTATTTCTGGTAATCGGGTTTCAGCGGGTCGATCGGACTTTGCACGGTGAACGGGTGCTGGTACAGCAACTTGCTTTGTTCCGGACTGAACAGTACGATGTGTTTGCGCGTCAGGAAATGCGTGTGGAACACGTGCGAGCAGTCGATATCGTAGTGCGTGCCCGTAACCGCGCCTGCGCCGCCGAAAAACATGAACGGATAACTGTCGGCCCAGCCGTCGCAAATGGTCGGGAACGACACGTCCTGCGTCAGTTCCTTGGCGTGGTCCATGATGTTCCACAGGAAAATCCGCAGTTCGGACGGACCTTTTTGAATGGTCGCCAGGTAATCGCGGAATTTCATGGTGTACTGGCTTTTCATGTAGTTGTCGCCCGGCACGTGGAAATGGGGGTCTACCACAGGTACGTCCAGGTCGCCGAAGTTTTCGGACAAGTACTCGAACGTCCATTTTTGGGTGGCGGCCCAGTCTTTCGACAAGTCAGTGAACACGACCGGTTTGCGCGGTTTCAGGTAGTTTTCAATAAATTCTTCCCGGGTCAATCCCGTCCTGCGTTCGATTGGAATGAGTTTGAGCATGAGAGGTGGAGGAGGTTGAGAGTGTTGATGAGTGTTGATGGGGGTTTATAAGGGTTGATAAGGGTTGATGAGGGTTGATAAGGGTTGATATTTAGCCGCTCGAAAAAAGAGGAATTTGTTCATTCATCGAGTGGCTGAATATCAACCCTCATCAACCCTTATAAACCCTCATCAACATAAAAAAATCACAGCGTTCCGCGTCGCGCCTGTTCGGCCTCGATGCTTTCAAAAAGCGCCTGGAAATTGCCTTTTCCGAAAGATTTGGCGCCTTTGCGCTGAATAATTTCGAAAAACATCGTCGGCCGGTCTTCCACGGGGCGGGTGAAAATCTGGAGCAGGTAGCCCTCGTCGTCGCGGTCGACCATGATGCCGAGTTCCTTGAGTTCTGCAAGTTCCTCGTCGATGGCGCCCACGCGGTCGGGTACAGTGTCGTAGTAGGAGCCGGGCACGTGCAGGAATTCCACACCGCGTTTGCGCATTTCACTGATAGTGAACACGATGTCGTTGGTGGCAACGGCAATGTGCTGGCAACCGGGGCCTTCGAAGAATTCGATGAACTCCTCGATCTGCGATTTTTTCAAACCTTCCGCCGGTTCGTTGATGGGGAATTTGATACGTCCGTTGCCGTTGGTCATCACCTTGCTCATCAGGGCGGAATATTTCGTGGAAATGTCCTTGTCGTCGAAGGAAATCAGGTTGGCAAAGCCCATTACTTCATGGTAGAACTGTGCCCAGTAATTCATCTGCCCCCAGCCCACATTACCTACCATGTGGTCGATGTATTTCAGGCCGGTCGATTCCGGATTGTAATCCGATTCCCATTTCACAAAACCGGGCAGGAAAACGCCCTGATAGTTTTTGCGCTCCACGAAAATGTGCACCGTTTCGCCGTAGGTGTGGATGCCGGAGCGAACCACTTCGCCGAATTCATCCTGTTCCACCACGGGCTCCATAAACGGTGTGGCGCCCCGGTCGACCGTTTGTTTGAAGGCATCGCGGGCGTCGTCGACCCACAACGCGATCACTTTTACGGCGTCGCCGTGATGCTTCAGGTGTTCGGAAATGGGGCTGTGCGAAGTGAGCGGCGTGGTGAGCACCAGCCTGATTTTACCCTGCCTCAGCACGTAGGAAGTGCGATCGCGCAGGCCCGTTTCGAGTCCGGCATAGGCCAGCGACTGAAACCCGAAAGCGGTTTTATAATAATGAGCGGCTTGTTTGGCGTTGCCCACGTAGAGTTCCACGTAGTCGGTGCCGAGCAGCGGCAGAAAATCGTCGGCCTGCGGAAAGATTTTTTCCAGACCGTAAGAATAGTCGGTAATACCGGTTAGGTTGGTCATATGTCCGGGCATTTTTTGATTCGATGGTAAATTGATTACTCGAGGGCGTCAGTTCTTGGTTTTCAGGATTCGGTGTACGAAACACCAAACACAAAAAACTAAACACGCTTGTTTACTCCGTTTCGCTTAACCAGGATCGGTAATAATCCTCCACATTCAACTGCAGGGCCGCCTGTGTGATCATCATCGGCCGGAACGGGTCGATCATGACCGCCAGTTCTTCTGTGGCTTTTTTGCCGATGCTGCGTTCGATGGCGCCCGGGTGCGGGCCGTGCGGAATGCCGGCGGGGTGCAGGGTCAGTTGTCCTTTTTGGATGTTGTTGCGGCTCATAAAATCGCCGTCGACGTAGTACAAAATCTCGTCCGAATCGATGTTGCTGTGGTGGTAGGGAGCAGGAATCGCATCGGGGTGGTAGTCGTACAGGCGCGGTACGAACGAACAAATCACAAAACCGTCGCCTTCAAACTGCTGGTGTATCGGCGGCGGCATGTGGATGCGGCCGGTAATCGGTTCGAAGTCGAAAATGGAAAAACCGTACGGGTATAGGTAGCCGTCCCAGCCCACTACATCGAACGGGTGGGTGGCGTACACATACGGGTACATCATACCCTGTTTTTTGATATAAACCTGGAAATCGCCGCGCTCGTCGTAGGTTTCCAGCATTTGCGGCAGTTTGAAATCGCGTTCGCAAAACGGCGAATGTTCCAGCAACTGCCCGTAGCGGTTGCGATAGCGCTCGGGCGTGCGCACCGGGCTGAACGACTCGACCAGCAGCAGGCGATTGTCGGCTGTGTCGAACTCGATCTGGTAAATGGTGCCGCGCGGAATAACGAGGTAATCGCCGTATTCGAACGGAATGTTTCCGAAAGCCGTTTTCAGTTCGCCGCTGCCTTTGTGCACGAACAGCAGTTCGTCTGCGTCGGCGTTTTTGAAAAAATAATCCTCCGTGCCGACCATCGGCGCTGCCAGTCCGACGTGCAGGTCGTTGTTGACGAACAGCGGTGTACGGCTGTCGAGGTAGTTGTCGCTCGGGGGCAATTCGAAACCCTGAAAACTGAGCGCTTCGAGGTTTTTTTCAACGGCGATCACCGGCGCGACGGGGTAGGGCTCGCCCTTGTATTTCACAATGGTAGGTGGATGCAGGTGGTACACGAGTGCCGATACGCCCGAAAATCCCTGTGTTCCCACAAGTTCTTCGGCGTAGAGGCCACCGGTATTTTCCTTTCGAAACTGCACGTGGCGTTTATGGGGAATCTTGCCGAGTCGGTGGTAAAACATAGATATTGGTTGGTGCTACATGGTGGTGGTAAGGCAATTCGCAAAGGTGGCAGCGGCGCGAAAGGCGGGCAATGATTTGGGTGGCCGGGAAGGGTGATTTTCGTCAGTCGGGGTGGCCTGGCGGCCAATTTTTTAACCACAAAGGGCGCAAAGCATAGATCACATCATTTTATTATTTAACCACAAAGGCACAAAGGACACAAAGCGTAGATTACACCGTTTACTCCATCGAAAGAGTCTAGAGAAGCATGCTTTGTGTCCCTTGGTTAATAAAAAATGGAGGAATCTATGCCTTGTGTCCTTTGTGGTTGATAGATAAAATGGAGTAATCTACGCTTTGTGTCCTTCGTGCCTTTGTGGTTAAAAAATAAAATGGAGTAATCTATGCTTTGCGTCCTTTGTGGTTAATAGATAAAATGAAGTAATCTATGCTTTGCGTCCTATGTGGTTAATAAAAAAAGGCCGACAGGCCACAAAAAAAATCCGTTGTCCCATCCTCCCAAGAGGACGCAGCCGAACGGAACCGTTTCCTTACCTTCGACCTATTACAACAAACATGTATGGAAGAAAAACTCGCCAGTGAATTTATCAGCCAGTCCATTTTCAGAATGGACGAAAGCACCCAGCGCATCAGCCGGTGCCTCGAACTGCTGCCGGAAGATGCCGTGTGGAAACGCCCCAACGAAACGTCCAACAGCATCGGCAACCTGATTTTGCACCTCTGCGGCAACATCCGGCAATACGCCATTTCCAGCCTCGGCGGCGCTTCCGACAGCCGCGAACGCGATGCGGAATTCGCTGCTCGGGAAGGTTTTACCAAACAGGTACTACAGGAAAAACTGATCGCGACGGCAGAAGAAGCGAAAATGTGCATACTCCGCACCAGCGTGGAAGAATTGCTGCGGGTGCGCTCCGTGCAGGGTTTCGAATTGTCGGGCATGGGCATCATTATTCACGTGACCGAACACTATTCGTATCACACCGGGCAGATCGCCTTCTGGACCAAGATTTTGCAGAACCAGGATCTGCGTTTTTATGGAGAAATCGACCTGAATGTCAAAAACGAATAACAATTTCTTTGCGGGATATAAAACCGGGAGGTCTAAATATTCGTAAACATGTTTAAGGGCGTGTTCGGGCCCGGCAAAAAATCCCGAACACGCTCTAGACATCCGCTTGCAAGGCCATTACCCACCATATGCCGAAAACTGTTTACGACATCCTCATTATCGGCTCAGGCCCGGCAGGCGCCGTTACCGCCAGATTTGCCGCAAAGCAAGGGTTAAAAGTGCTGCTGGTCGACAAGCGCCAGGAACTCGGCGCCCCCATTCAATGCTCGGGCGCAGTCAGCCGGCATGCCCTGGAAGAAGCGCTTGTGACACCCGACCCGGAATTTATTCATGAGGCCATTTTCGGATTCAATATTTTTAACCAGGAGGGACAAAACACGGTGATCGATTACCGCTCGATCAAGCCCGACGAATACGGCGCCGGCGAAGGCAAAAACCCGCTGGGATATGTAGTCGACCGCCGCCGTTTCGACCGCTACCTGATGACGCAGGCCGAACGTGCCGGCGCGGAAGTGTGGCTGAAAACGGAAGGGCTCGGTTTTACACGTACGGCCGACGGACTTTGCGAGGTGCGTTTACAGCGGTTCAACCGGCTGGTAGTGGTAAAAGCCCGCGTCCTGGTGGGCGCCGACGGCTTGCAGTCGCAGGTAGGCAAATGGGCGGGCCTGCGCACACACATTCCCCTCCGAAACCTGGCAGGTTGCCTGCAATTCATTGTAGATCAGGTAGAAACGAACGGTTTGCTGGAAATTATCACCGGCCACCGCTGGGCGCCGGGCGGCTATGCCTGGGTATTCCCCAAAGGAAACGGATACACGGAAATCGGTCTCGGCGTGATCGGCACCATGACCACGCGGAATGCGCAATGGCACCTGGATAAATTTATACGTCAGTCGTTTTTTAAAGAACGGTTCAAACATGCGCGTATCCTCGAAATTCAGGGCGGCGGCGTACCGCTGGCGGCCCCGCTGCGCACGCAATATTCCGACAACCTGCTGCTGGTGGGCGATGCCGCCCGGCACGTGAACCCCATCACCGGCGGCGGCATTCACACGGCTCTGAACAGCGGCCGGATCGCCGGGGAATTCCTGGGACAACTCATCCAAAGCGGGCAAGCCCCCAACCGGGAAAACCTGAAAGGCTACCAGGATCGCTGGCTGGAAGAAGGCGGCAACAAGATCTGGCAACTGTACGGCGAAAAATCGGCCATTTTCAGGGTAAAAGATATTGCACAGCGCGACGAAATGCTATACCAAACCATGTCGGGCTACTTCAGTCCGCATTCTCCCTATAAAAAAATCTGATCAGCCATGCGAAAAAGAGAAGTCGTCGAGTTCCATATCGGCTGGAATGCCTGCATCAATTGCGGCGCCTGCGTGGCGGTATGTCCGCAGGAGCCCGGCTTTATCAGCGCGTTCGATACCATCGCCGTCAACACGCCCTGCGACATTGCCTGCATGGCTTGCGAAAAAATCTGCCCTGTCAGTACCATCACGCATAAAAAAGTACGCGACCGATATGAGACTCATACAGCATAAAAAAGAAGCCTGGTGGTTTTACCGCTTTTTATCCGTTTTCTACGATAAATACGTCAATCCGTTGTTTTGGACGGATTTCATGCGTGACAGATCGCTGCAACTGGCGCATCTGAACGTGCCCAACATCAGTGTTGTCGACGTGGGTTCCGGCACCGGATTCACCACGGAAGGCATCGTGCAGCAGGTACCCGCCGAACACGTGTACTGCATCGACCAGAGTCCGCACCAGATGGCCAAAGCCCGCGGCAAAGCCAGTCTGCAAAACTGTAATTTCCAACTTGGAGATGCTGAAAATCTGCCTTTCGAAAACGACCGCTTCGACCGATACGTGTCGGCGGGCAGTATCGAATACTGGCCTAATCCGGAGCAGGGTATCCGCGAGGCGTACCGCGTGATCAAACCCGGCGGCATCGCGCTGATGATCGGTCCGCTCGAACCGCAGAACAAAGTAGCGCGCTTTATTGCCGACACCTGGATGTTGTTTCCGAGTGACCAGGAGTATCGCGACTGGTTTCGGTCCGCCGGTTTCACCGATATCCGGGTGGAGTATATCCGTCCGCAGTGGTACCGGAAAAAAGCGGAATACGGCATCGCTATCGCAGGTGTAAAACAGCAACCCGGCGTTTCCACCGCGCCGCTTTCGGCGCCCCTGTTGCCGGAACCGGAAAAAATGACTTTCGGCCGTGGCTTGCAAATCTTCTGGCGCGTGCTGGTCGGTTCGCTGGCAGGATTTTTATTTATCCCTGCTGCGTTGTTCGGGTATGTGCGGCGTATGTTTTCGCCGAAAGGCAACCTGCCGCCGCAGTACCGCGAAGGCCTGAACGGATACCAGATCGGCGCCCTGGTGTTGATCGTGCTGGCTGTTGTACTTCTCATCCGGTTCGTTTTTTAAACCATGGGAAATCAGGCAGGACTCAACGAACGCATTCGGCATTTTTACGACCGGTCTACCGCCATCTGGCTGGATACCTGGGGCGAGCATATGCACCATGGCTATTACGGCCCTGATGGCAAGGAAGAAAAAGACCACCGGCAGGCACAAACCGATCTGATAACCGAGTTCCTGCAATGGGGCCATGTTCAAAATCCCGCCCGAATTCTGGATGCCGGCTGTGGAGTAGGAGGGAGCGCCCGTTTTCTGGCGCGGGTGCTGAACGCTGAAGTACTGGGACTGACGCTCAGCCCCGTTCAGGCGGAACGGGCTACTTTCTTTAACCAACAGGCCGGACTGGGTGAACGCGTTCGGGTGGAAGTGCAGGATGTGTTGCAACTAAAGGTAGATCAAGGACCGTTCGACCTGATCTGGTCGCTCGAAAGCGCCGAGCACATGCCCGAAAAACGCCGGCTTTTACAGGTTTTTTACGATACGCTGCGCCCTGGCGGCACCCTGCTGATGGCTACCTGGTGTCACCGCGAAACACCGCCGGCCATCATGGAAAAGGAGCGCAACCTGATGCAAAAAATAGAACACTATTACCATTTGCCGCCTATGATTTCCTTAGGCGAATACGAACAAATGGCCGGGGAAACGGGATTTCAGGAGGTAAAAACGGCCGATTGGACCAATTCCGTAGCGCCGTTCTGGCCGGCGGTGGTGCGTTCGGCGGTTACCTGGCACAGTCTGGCCGGATTACTACGCGCGGGCTGGCCGACGCTGCGTGGGGCCTGGGCCATGCAATTCATGATGCGGGGATACCGGTCGGGGGCGCTCCGGTTCGGAGTGCTGCATGCGAAAAAACCAAACCTATGATCCGCAATTTTATCCGCTTCAGCCGACTGCATACCGTGATTGGTACTACCTTGAGTATCAGCGCACTATACGTCATCGCCCTGTCGTTTTCGGATGGGCGCGATACCTGGTTCGCCACCTATTGCCTCACCTTGCTGGCTTGCCTGGGCGCGAATATTTACATTGTCGGGCTCAATCAGATCACCGACGTGGAGATCGACCGCATCAACAAACCCTGGTTGCCACTGGCATCGGGTGCATACACGATGCGGACGGCCCGGACTATTATCGGTGTTTCCATTTTGCTCGCCCTGGTCATTGCCGCCTGGACGGGAAAATACCTCTTGCTGACGGTACTGTTGAGTCTGGCACTTGGCACGGCTTATTCGCTGCCGCCTTTGCGCTTGAAACGATTTCATTTCTGGGCGGCGTTTTGCATCATTGCGGTGCGTGGCGTGATCGTCAATATCCTCCTGTTCCTGCATTTTCATTCCATTATCAATGGTTCTACACAAATCCCGCCGGTCATTGCCATGCTGACGGTGAGCATTTTTGTGTACAGCATCGCCATAGCCTGGTTCAAGGACGTGCCGGATATGGAGGGCGACCGCCGTTTTCAGATCCGCACCCTCACGCTGCAACTCGGCGCCCGGAATGTGCTGAGCATTGGAAATACCCTGCTGGCGTTGTTGTTCGTAGCCAATATTGCACTTGCCTGGACAGGTATGCTGGGCGTGAACAAGTGGGTTTTTGCCATCGGTCACCTGCTCATGCTGGCAGCGCTGGGAGGAGCAGTAAGTCGTTTGAAACTGGAGGAGCCGGATTCCGTCAGACGATACTACCTGTTTATCTGGATACTGTTTTTTGCGGAATATGTGGTGTTTGCGGCGGGCGCGTACTATTCAACGATGATCTGATACGTTCCGGAACGAAATGCCTCGGGCTGAACTTTGTAAAACCGGGTACTGGGTTGAATATCAACGTGATATATGTGATTGTGCTCTTCCGAATGCTCCGTTTTTTGTTCAAAAATGACAACCTCCGCGTAAGCGGCCTTATATGCGAGGATTCTTGTTTGAAGGTTATCCAACTGAAAAGTGCTGCTTCCCAGCGGAGCGACGTAAAAATCCAGCGTATCATACACAATAAAATTACCAATTGTAGAAGTCGCAAACCAGGATTTCAGCCGGACATGCACCCGCGTATTCAGTTTATTTTCAATCACCAGTAAAAGAGGCGGCGCATCCGGAAAGGCTGGTATCCGGTTATACAAACGCGTTTGTAAGCGTTTCAACTTTGGAATGGCAATAAAAAGCAGCGGCAAAAACAAAACAACGAGCCCTGCCTGCGGCGACTTTCTCAACAATAAAGCGACCAGAAAAAAAACGCCTAAACCGCCCGAATACAAAATCCCCATGGCCCAGTCCACCGAAGCATCGCCGCCCGGCGCTTTACGCGTGAGGTGATAAACCAAAGAGACCGCCAGTAACAGGCCATACACGCCCAGCAAAAAATAATAGAGATAGATTACCATCAATTACCTGCCATGGTGGAAGACTTCCTGAACCGGGCAAGCAGCGCCACCAGTTGATCTTTGTGCAGCCAGACGATACCTGCGCAGCAGACAAAGACTGCCACGGCGAGATAGAATAAAAGTCCTCCGTCGCCCTGCACTTCGATGCCCAGTTTGGTGAGGTGTGCCATCAATGCACCACTGATCACGCCAAGCCCGAGCAAGCCGCCCAGCGCAGCCGTACGCGGCATGAGCAGGAGTACAACCGCAATCAGTTCCGCTACACCGGAGCCGTAACGGCCGGCGGGTTCCATTCCCAGAACACTGAAAATGTATTTGCTTTCTTCCGCGCCGGTAAATTTAAAAAACAAGGTTTGGCCCAGAATGACGGCGGCAATGATCCGAAGGATCCAGGAGATGGTTACGTTTGTTTTGGACATGGTGGAGGTTGTTGAGAATGTTGAGGTTGTTGAGAGGTTGAGAATGTTGAGGGTTGAGAGGTTGAGAATGTTGAGGGGTTGAGTGGTTGAGAATGTTGGGAGGTTGAGATTGAAGTGCCGGGAGTCCGTTCAAAAGTTAGAGCAGCGAGCCTCAACAATCTCAACCTCTCAACAATCTCAACCTCTCAACCCTCAACATTCTCAACCCTCAACATTCTCAACCACCTCCAGCGTCCGCCGGTGCTTCAGCGTCGAAGGCGCCACACCGAGGTTGGCATCTACAGGTATTTCCGGAAAATGCGCTTCCAAGCCCATCCGAATAATGGCAAGGTGATGGACAGCATGATCGAAGGCATATTGGAGTTCGCGGCCGATGCTGGAAGAGTAAGCGGGGCGTTCGGTAATGGTATCGGAAAATTCGCTTTCCACCTGCAAAAGTTGCGAAACGTTTAGTTCCGGAATGGCTTTTACGACTGTTTGCAGCACGTTCATTGCCACTTTCGGGTTCTCCGAAATAGCGTCATTGCGTTGCCGGCTGCTGTAATCCACGTAAGAAGCGTCGCAGCCTTCGAGCAGGCAGGTATAAAATTCGAGGATATGCCGAAAATGTTGTCCCACTGTGCTTCCGTGGAAAAGGCTGACCGGTTGTGTATACACGTAAAGCGGTAATCTGTCCAGCAAAACAGACATTTGGCCGGTTATCAGAAGCGTCCCGTTTTGGGCGTCCATATGTGTTGATATTTAATTCGAAAATGCGTTGTCGCGTTGTTACTGCAAAAATGGAAAATTCGCAGGGATAATCAAGCAGGCGGCAGGGTTAATTCATTGTTTAATGTTATGCGGCGGACATCATGCCGGTCATTCAGCAGATCAAAATACCGCATGGTAGCGATATTCTTTTCCAACACCACCTGTGTGATACTGACCGTTCGAACACGCTCGTTGCGGTTCATGACAAAGTCGTTTTCCGGGTCTCCTACGCTGCCGGTGTGGTGCAATTGCAGGAAATCATGCGGGCCGGGAATATATTGTTGGCTGGAAAGCCATTTTTGGAATACCTGTTCGCGGCGCACCTGCATATCAGGCGGATAAAGCGTGGCAGAGCACCAGAAATGCGGCACATCGGCAGGCAGATTCAAGCGATGGAGTTGTTGGCCGTCCCACCGCAATTGTAATACGCTTAGTCCCGTAAAAAAGAGCAGGGTAAACGGTTCGATACCCGAATAATCATATGCAAGCAGGAACTGGACCGGCGCGGGCGCTTCCATACAATCCATCAGAATCAGGCCCCGGCTGCGGCGGTAGGGTGGGCTGTGGTGGTGTTTTATGAAAGCCCCGTTGAGGAGGCAGGCGGTATTCCCGGTGTTGTCGGTAACGATCCAGGTACCGCCTGCCTTGGTATCTTTCGGGTACAGCCAGTGGCAATACCCGTTTTCAGCCTTTGAAATGTCGGAGGGCGACCGTGTCGGCGCCTCGTCGCGGTTATGGGTCAGAATAAACCCTTTGGCATTGGGGTGGTATGTGACGGTGCACATAAATTATTTTTGAATGAACATGCCGTCGAGCGTACGGTCGTCGAAATCACCCGTCGGCATACCGCTCACGTGGTTGTACATGGCAGCGAGGAAAATGGTTTCGGCCGTCGCAATCACCGTACTTACGAGCACAATAATCAGAATAGCCAGGCCGATAGCCAGGATCGGTGCGACATTGAACAGCAATACACCTACTAAAACACCTCCCAGGATACCCAGAATATGGAAAAGGCCGAAACTCAGGTTGGCCACCAGCGATTCGCCCCATTTTTCCTTGATCAGACGACCCGATTCCTTGATGGTGTCCAATACACTTTTGTCCTGAAAGATCAGTACCGGCACGGCAAAAAAGGTCAGTACCGACCAGGCAACGCCGAGCAGGGATGCCACGAACTTGCCTATTTTTCCGGTTTCCTGCAGCAGTTTCAGCAGCATACCGACAGTAGCGGCTACAACCGCCCAGCCGAAGATTTTTCCAAGCCGGGAATTCGCGAATTCGATGCCTTCACTGACGCTGGTTTCCTCGTCATGCAGAATTTTCGAAGCGCAGTAGATCAGCGCCGAGTTGAAATAAATGACGATGAAAAAGTTGATCAGATAGTATACGAACAGGAGGGCGTAGCCGGCAACTTTGCCATATTCCTCATCATTCATGATCGCTTCGATCTGGTCGCCGAAAAAGAAAAACGATCCGCCGGCAAACGTGGCTAATATCACGATAAAAGACATCACCGACAGAACCGGAAATACCAGCAGGAAAGGTTTTTTCTGAATGGTGGCGAAACTGGTCATAGCCATGGTCCAGCCATTCGAAATACGCGTGAAGAAACTCATTTTTTCAGGTGTTTAATGTGATTGTTGGATGGCCAAAAGTATAAAAAGGCTGGAAATAAACAAATGGCTAAATGTAAAAACGGGCTGCTTCTTCCGCCTGCGTGTCGAACCACAAACAGGGGGAAATTTTTTACTGATCGTTGCCATGGCATATAAATTTTATGAAAAATGTACGGAATTCACTGATTTGCAATGCCCGCGGATAAAAACCAAAATACCATGCCGGAAGGACCCACCATTGTCATTTTAAAAGAGGAAACGCGGCAATTTGCTGGCAAAAAGATCATTTCAGTGCTTGGAAACAGCAAAATTGATCAAAGCCGCATGCAGGATCAGCAGGTCATCTCCATCAAAAGTTGGGGCAAACAATTTCTGATGTGTTTCAACGGCTTTACCCTGCGCATTCATTTTCTGATGTTCGGTTCTTATAGGGTGAACGAGCAGAAAGATCGTCCGCCGCGCCTGAGCCTCGTTTTTGAAAACGGCGAACTGAACTTTTACGCATGTTCCGTCAAATACCTGGAAGGAGACATCGACTCCCATTTCAACTGGACCGCCGACGTGATGAACGATGCCTGGGATTCGGAATCTGCCAAAGTCAAACTGGCGCAAATGCCCGATGCGCTTATTTGTGACGCCCTGCTGGAACAACCCGTTTTTTCCGGCGTCGGCAACATCATAAAAAACGAAGTGCTCTACCGGGTTCGGCTGCATCCGGAATCCAAAGTCGGCAAAATCCCGGCGGACGTGCTGGATGACGTGATCCGCGAAGCGCGGCAGTACAGTTTTGATTTTCTGGAATGGAAAAAGGCGTTCGAACTAAAAAAACACTGGCTGGCGCACACCAAAAAAGTTTGCCTGCGCTGCGATCTGCCCATTTTCAAAAAATACACGGGTGAGAAAAAACGCCGAAGTTTCTTTTGTGAAAACTGCCAGGTACTGTACGACTGATGTGATGGCTTCATGTGCGGGCATATGTTTTTTGCGGTTTTACCAGCCGTTCTAAAAAATCCGGTTCTTATTTATGAATCCATCAGGTTACACTACTTCCGTTTGGATGGAAGTTTTCCCTACGCATAATTACGTTGCCCTTCGTCAGGATATAGCATGCGATGTATGCATTATCGGCGCGGGTATTGCCGGACTCACGACTGCCTACATGCTGGCAGAAGCAGGCAAAAACGTAGTCCTTATAGAAAAATTTCCCCAAATCGGGCAAGGCGAAACGTCCCGTTCCACAGCACAACTCGTTGTTTTTACCGATTTTCCGTACACATTGTTAAAGCGGATGCACGGCGACAACGTATTGCTCATCGCCGAAAGCCACCGGTATGCCAAGGAAACCATCGCCCGCATTACGCTGGATGAAGGCATCGACTGCGATTACCGGAAAGTGCCCGTTTTTCTGTTTGCGCCCCGCGAAAAAGACCATCCCAAACTGGATAAAGAAGCGGAAATTCTGAAGGAGATGCACGTGCCGGTGGTTCGCCACACGCGCCTGCCGGTGGCAGGGCTGCCTCCTTACCCGTGCCTGGAAATACCCGACATGGCCCAGATTCACATCCTTAAATACATCTACGGCTTAGGCGATGCGGTAGAGCGTCGGGGGGTGAAAATTTTTACGGACACGAAAGCGGTGGAAATAGATGAAAAAAGTGAATCTGTAGTGATCAAAACCGAAAGCGGCCATACCATCCGGTGCCAGAACCTGGTCACTGCTACCAATTCCCCCGTAAGCGTACTGACGGGTGTGCACCTCAAACAAACCGCCTGGCGCACCTATGTCGTAGGCCTGCGCATCGAAAAAGGTGCGTTGCCGTATGCCATCTGGTGGGATACGCTCGAACCCTATCACTACGTGCGCCTCGTCGAATTTACCGATTATGACGTGCTGATTGCCGGCGGAGAAGACCACCATACCGGTCGCGACGAAGCGGGTGGTCCCGACATTATGAGCCATGAAAAAGGTGAATCGCCCGAACGTTTTGTTGCGCTGGAAGCCTGGGCGCGCAGCATATTCCCGCAATGCGGCGAACTCCTGTATCAATGGTCGGGTCAGGTGATGGAGTCTATCGACGGGATCGGATACAATGGAAGACACCTGGGCGACGAACGGATTTTCGTCATCACTGGTGACACGGGCAGCGGCACCACCAATGCCACACTGGGCGCGCGAATAGTAACCGATCTAATCATGGGGCAGCAGAATCCCTGGGAATCGCTGTACAGCCCTGCCCGCGTCAATCTGCGCGCAGCCGATCAGTTGGTCAAAGAAGGTGCTGCGGCTTTCTGGCAATTCACCGATTTCGTCACGCCCGGCGATGTGGAAGAGGCTTCGGAAATCCCCAATGGTTCCGGGGCACTCCTGCACGAAGGCATTAAAAAAGTGGCGGCGTATAAAGACGAACAAGGCACTTTGCACCGCATGAGCGCGGTTTGCCCGCACGTCGGCTGCATCGTGCAATGGAATGACGTGGAAAAATCCTGGGATTGCCCTTGCCATGGTTCCCGCTTCGACTGTTATGGAAAAGTGCTGAACGGGCCGGCGCGCAGCGATCTTGCGGCTCTGGAAGCGGAAAAGTAAGAGCCAGTGTATGTTTGCGGTTGAAATTTCTACCGATGCTATTCCGATCCTTCCTCTCTCCGCTTTTTTTTCTGGTATGCCTGAACCTGGTAAGCGCTCAAACCGTTCGAATCTCCAAAGACTGGAAATTCCGTACCGGCGACGATCTTTCCTGGAAAAACGAAAACTTCGATGATTCCTCTTGGCGCTCCATTCCCGTTCCGGCGCAGTGGGAGCAAACCGGTTTTCCGGATTACGACGGTTTTGCCTGGTACCGCACCACTTTTTCGGTGCCTGAAAATCTGTTGGGACAAACGCTGGTGCTGCAAATCGGCGCCATCGATGATTCGGACGAAACGTACATCAATGGCACACTGGTGGGCCACACCGGGAAATTTCCGCCCAACGACCAGTCTGCCTGGGATGCCCCTAGGAAATACGTTATTCCGGCCGGCGTTTTAAAAGCGCACAATACCCTGGCTGTCAGGGTGTTCGACGGTGCGGGCGGCGGCGGTATTTACCAGGGACCGGTGGAATTCATCACGTTGAAGCAATTTGAAAAAATCAAGCGGGAAAAGGCAAAAAACAAACGCTCCTATTTTCAACTCACCACCTCCAACGGGCTTATTGCCGCGGTGTACAACTCGGTGTCCGGCGAAGTGGAAAACGTATATCCGCATATTTTTTCCGCCTACGATTCGGCGGCTTTTGTGCGGCCTTTTGTGTCGCATATTGCTCCCAATGTTCAGGAAAAACCCGTCGACGTTTATTACCTGAAAAACACGCACGTCGTGGAGGTGAAATACCCGCATTTCGTCATCGATTACACGGCGTCTTTTGTCAATGGCAACAAGGTTTTTTACGCGGTGGTGCGGGGCGCGCAGGAACGTATTTCCAAGATTACATTCAGTTGCGAAGAACTGCCCGGACTTGAAAAACGGTCGTTTTTGAAATCATTGGGTACGCATTCCGAGCATTATTTCCTGTTCGGTTTTACCGATACGCATCATCCGGTTTCGCATATCGACGAAGCGATAAACAGCATAAAATCCGCTCCCGTTTCTTTGATCGATGCCGAAGTGAAATGGATGCAGCAGGTTTTTGCCCGCAGTCAGTTCCCGCCCGGCATCAACCGCGCCGAGCGCAACCTGCTGGAGCAATCCGTATCCGTACTGAAAATGGCGCAAGTAGGTGATAATGAGGTGTTTCCACTGGCAAAAGGCCAGATACTGGCTTCACTTCGCCCCGGCGTGTGGGCTATTTCCTGGGTACGCGACGGCGCGTTTGCGATCCTGGCGCTGACGAAACTCGGCCTGTACGAGGAAGCGAAAAAAGGGCTCGAATTCATGCTCAATGCTTCACCCACGAATCAGTACAAACGTTACGTGCATGCCGACGGAAAAGACTACGGTATCGGTGTGGACTATCGGATTTCGGTTACGCGTTATTTCGGTAACGGCCGCGAAGAAAGCGATTTCGATCACCGAGGACCCAACATCGAGATCGACGATTTCGGACTGTTTCTCACCGCGCTGTGCGATTACGTGACCAACAGCGGCGATGCTGCTTTTTATAAAAAATGGCAGCCTGTTTTACAAACCGAAGTGGCCGACGCCATCATTCATAACATCAACGATCAGGGCATCATTCGCGCTGATTCGGGGCCCTGGGAACATCATTTGCCCGGCCGGCCGTTCACGTTTACTTCCGGTGTTTGCTGCAAAGGGTTAAAGGAATTTGCCCGGGTTCAGGAGCAATTCGGTTTCCCGTCTGCGCCTTATTTTGCAGCATACCAACGGCTTCATGACGGTATTTTATCGCAAATGCTGTATGAAAACCGCCTGATCAAAGGCAATGCTGCCGACCGGTTACCTTCCGATCATTATTTTTTCGATGCCGCTACTTTCGAGTTGTTTGCAAAGGGCTGCCTCGACGACAAGTCCCTGTTTTTGTCGCACATGGCTGCCTACGACGAACAACTGCGCGTCAAAACCGGCAAAAAAATGGGTTACATCCGTTTCAATAGTTCCGATTCCTATGAAAACCAGGAATGGCCGTTCGCCGGACTACGGGTAGCCGTGGCGCAGGCAACATTCGGCCGGAACGCCGAAGCGAAACGCCTCGTCGATCGTGTGACAAAAATTGCCGGCTACAATTTTCACCTCATTCCGGAAATCATCACGCTGGAAGAAGAAGGCTACAAAGGAGCGATTCCGATGGCGGGTTATGGAGCAGGGGCGTATGTGCTGGGGATATGGGCGGTGAAACAGAAGTGAGAAGTGAGAGGTGAGAAGTGAGATGCGTAGAGTACGCCGCTTCGCCAGTGGCGTTTTTTTAGGTCTTGTTCTTGAGACGCTGCCCTTGGCTGTTGTCAATTTTTGTCAGAAAAAACTGAGAAGAAAAAGGTTTCTAAAAACAAATGGCGAACAACAGCCTGGAAAGCCATTGATCACCATTTATTTTATAAGTACCTAAAAATCAATTAATTACACTTCTTCCGGCGCCAGACTCCATTTCTCCGGAGAACGCCACAGAGCGGAAAGCAACAATTCGCGCATAAAGAAGAATTCCTTGGGCAGCCGGTCGTAGGCTTTTTCGAACAGTTCTTCGTGGCCCAGCAGTTCCTGTTTCCAGAGTTCGCGGTCCACCTGCATCAGTTCGTTAAACTGGTCGCGGGTGAATTGCTCCTGCCCTTCCCAGTCCATATCGCGGTAGCGCGGGCGCCAGCCGATGGGGCATTCCACGGCGCTTGCGCGGCCTTTGCTGCGCTGTACGATCCATTTCAGCACGCGCATGTTGTCGCCGAAGCCCGGCCATGCGAAGTCGCCGTTGGCGTTTTTGCGGAACCAGTTGACCCCGAAAATACGCGGCGCATTAGGCAGGTCGCGGCCGAATTGCAGCCAGTGGTTGAAATAGTCGCCCATGTGGTAGCCCATGAAAGGCAACATGGCAAACGGGTCGCGGCGCACTTTGCCGAGTTCTCCGAACGCGGCGGCTGTTGTTTCGCTGCCCATGGTAGCGGCCAGGTACACCCCGAAGTTCCAGTTGAACGACTGGTACACCAGCGGAATGGCGCTGCTGCGTCGTCCGCCGAACACGAATGCTGTAATCGGAACACCTTTCGGATTATCCCATTCCGCATCGATGGCCGGGTTTTGGAACGCCGGCGCGGTGAAACGGGCATTGGCGTGTGCCACAGGTTTGCCCATGGCCTTGTCGTACGGCAAACCGTTCCAGCCGATCACCCCTTCGGGTACTTCTTTGCTCATACCTTCCCACCACACGTCACCGTCGGGCGTAACGCCCACGTTGGTGAAGATGGTATTGGCGCGGATACTCGCCATGGCATTGGGATTGGTTTTTTCGTTGGTACCCGGCGCTACGCCGAAATAGCCCGCTTCGGGGTTGATGGCATACAACCTGCCGTCGTCGCCCTTGTGAATCCAGGCGATGTCGTCCCCGACGGTAGTCACCCGCCAGCCGTCCATTTCCTTGGGCGGAATAAGCATGGCGAAGTTGGTTTTACCGCAGGCGCTGGGGAAAGCGGCGGCGATATAATTCTTCTCTTTTTGCGGCGATTCCACACCCATAATGAGCATGTGTTCGGCCAGCCAGCCTTCTTCACGGCCCATGACACTGGCGATACGCAAGGCAAAACATTTTTTACCCAGCAGGGCGTTTCCGCCGTAACCGCTGCCGTAAGAAATGATCAGTCTGTCTTCGGGGAAGTGGCTGATGTATTTAACCGTCGGGTTGCAGGGCCATTTCACGTCTTCCTGACCCGGACGCAGCGGTGCGCCCAGCGTATGCACGCATTTGACCGTATCAGAATCGAGGTAAGGCAAAATCTGGCTTCCCATACGGGTCATGATCTTCATGTTGACGACCACGTATTCGCTGTCTGTGATCTGGATGCCATAGCGTGATAAACTGGAGCCGACAGGGCCCATACAGAATGGGATGACGTACATCGTGCGGCCGGCCATGGCGCCTTCCGTCAGGCCTTCGAGCAGGTTTTTCATTTCGCGCGGTTCCATCCAGTTGTTGGTCGGACCGGCATCTTCCTTGCGGCGGCTGCAAATGTAGGTGCGGTCTTCCACCCGGGCTACGTCGCTCGGGTCGCTGAAACAGGCATAACTGTTGGGCCTTTTTTGAGCGCTCAACCGTATGAAAGTTCCTTTGTCGACCAGTTGCTGACAAAGAGAATCATATTCTTCCTGTGTGCCCGTGCACCAGTGTACCGCGCTCGGCATCATGTGCCGGGCTAACTCTTCCACCCAGTTGCTCAGTTCGGGATGAGTGGTCGTTGAAAAAGTAGTTCTGGCAACTTCAAACATAGTTATTTGCGTTTTTTAGTATGAAAAAGGGAACTTTATGTTTTCAATGCAAAGGTCGCGGAGCCCGAAACGAGCATAGATGAGAAATGTCATGGGGGAAGGAAATATTAGGCAGGCAACGTTTTCGAATAAACGCCATTGCAATAGCAAATAATTGATTATCAATATTTTAAATAGTGCATTGCTTGTGGGGCGTGCAGGCTCATTTTTTGTTTTTCTTTGCCAGCGGATTAAAATCCAGGCATAGTTGCATCCATTTTTCAAGGTCTTGCCTGCTCCGGATACCTTCTTCGGTTACGAATACGAAACCTTTCATCGGTTTGCCGGTAAATTCCATAGGAATGCATCCCGGCTGTTCCAGCGCATGCTCGTATACCGACTCGCCAATCCTGCATAACAACATATTCTCCCCGGTTTTTTTATCGATATGGGTGCCGCAGCACATTTTGTCGTCGACCAGAAAACAAATGCCGCTGAACATTTTCTTTTCCGTAAAATCGGCACCCTTTTCCAGCAAAACCTCCCGAATGGATTGAGCGAATTCCTCGTTGTAGGCCATGGAACGTTAAGGTTTGAGTACAACTGTTTTGTTTTTCGCGGCGCTTTTTTTGGCGGCATCCAGGATTTCCATAACGATCATGTTGTTCTCCAGCGAAGTAAGGTCGTAAGGCGGCAAGGTGATCTCGCCGCGCACAACGCCTGCAAAAAGCGAAAAAGCATCGTTGTAAGGCGCAGGGCGTTCTTCCAGGTGATAAGGCGTTTCCGTAAAACCGTCGTAACCTTTACTCATACGCACCCGGAGGTCGTGGCGGTTGTCCTGATAAATGATGCCGCGTTTTCCATAAATTTCCATGTCTTTCCTGCCGACGGTCCAGTTCCACGAGGCCTGCACGGTGGTTTTTACTTGTTTGTAGGTCAGGATAATCGTGGCCTCGTCTTCCACTTTCGGGTTGTTTTCCGGTTGCAATTGCTGGGTAACGGCGGTGACGGAAACGGGCCGCTCCCCATGTTGCAGCCAGGTGCTGAGGTTGACGCCGTAGCAACCGAAGTCGGTGAGAGCGCCGCCGCCGTTTTGCACCGGGTCGATGAGCCAGTCCAGAAATTCGTTGGAAATGCCGAGCACTTTAGGGCCTTTATGCCCGTCGCGGATGATGATCT
>Ga0209717_1001243_pt1 | contig 28207 bp, 22 predicted proteins | sample AD_UKC048_MetaG_FD_184418 | JGI IMG/M metagenome (GOLD analysis project Ga0209717, IMG submission 184418) | Active sludge microbial communities of municipal wastewater-treating anaerobic digesters from USA - AD_UKC048_MetaG (SPAdes) (version 2) | ecosystem: Engineered > Bioreactor > Anaerobic >... | reverse complement strand
TCCTGGCCGAATCCATCGTATCCAACGGATTTAGTATCCTTGCTAACGGCGAAAATGTTGCAGGTGGGAGCGCCAACAACGATGGTCAGGGCGGCGGCGGCGCAGGTGGCATGGTGGCGGTGTATGCAAATTCAATATCCGGCTCATTCAACGTACAGGCTACTGGCGGCAAAGGAGGCAACAGTATTTTTTTGCAGGCGCCCGACCAGTTGATAGGCCCTGGCGGCGGCGGCGGCGGCGGCGGCGTGATTCTTTATCACAATACTTCCGGCATAAACAGCACCCTTGCAGGCGGCGTACACGGATTAGCAAACGGAAATATCGCATACGGATCTCAAGACGGGTTTTCAGGCGCCATACTCAGCAATATTTCCATTCCATTGGATACCATACTTGCCGGTCCTCAGCCGGACATGACCATCGTTCAACCCAGTTGTCAGGGAATAAATGATGGTTCCATTCAGGTTACGACGACCGCCGCTTCGTATACACTGGAGGGCGTAAACAATTCGACAGGCTTCTTCAATAACCTGGACACGGGAACGTACACGATTTTTCTTGTATTCTCCGACGGTTGTGAAGCATCCGGTACGGCGGTGCTAACAGCAGGAACAGGGCTTACGCAGGAATTTCGTTATGAAATTTGTCCGGGCGACAGCATTACGCTGGATGGGGTAACCTATCATTCGTTCGGGAGTTTTACCGATACTCTTCCGGCGCTCGAAGGTGGCTGCGATACCGTGCGCATCGTTCATATCATGGAAGCGGCGTTCTTCCTGGCCTATGAAAATTACGAGATTTGTCCAGGTTCGTCCATCATCATTGATGGGGTTGAAATTTTTGAGCCGGTTACGGTTTTTGATACAATTCAGAATTCGGCAGGAACAGGCTGCGATACACTGCTGAAAAAAATGGTCGCCTGGGCCGATTCGCCCCAGTTGAGCGATACGATCACTTTTTGTCCGGGCGATACGGTGTACGTGGGTACGCTGGCTTTTACGGCGCCGTTTCTTTTTGTAGATACGATTCCCGAACTGGTCGGCTGTGATACGCTGCGAACCACTGTTGGGATCTGGAACGAGATTCCACAACTTACCCATGATACATTCCTTTGTCCGGGAGAGATCGTGCGGATCGACGACATTGTGTACACTGCACCGGCAGAAATTTACGAGATACTTCCTGCGGGCATTGGTTGCGATACGGTGTTGCTGCACATTCTCCGGCTTTATCCGCTGCCATCACAACATTTTTTGGACACAACTGCTACATTGTGCGCCGGTGATCCGGTGGTGCTACGCAGTCCCTACCCGGATGCCGTGTGGAATGACGAGGTGGAATCAGAAGTTTTTTCCGTGACGATGCCGGGTATCACCACGGTTTTGTACCCCGATGAGCACGGTTGCCGGCACCGGGATACGATTCGGGTGAAGACCTGCTGCAACCTGGAAACGATATATGTGCCGAATGTTTTTTCGCCCGGCCGGGACGTAGCCGGCAATATTTTCCGGATCAATACGTCTCCGTTTTGCGTGCTGCACAACCTGAAAATTTATAATCGATGGGGAGGGCTGTTGTTTCAGACGGACAACCCCGAAGTGGGCTGGGATGGTATTTACAAAGGAAAATACTGCGAACCAGGCGTGTATGTCTGGATATTGGAAACTACAGAAAGTGAAGGTGGCAAAAGAACACAGTTGCGGGGAGATGTGACCATTACCAGGTAATGGCTCAGGACAGTTTGGCGGATACAGGTTTCCCTTTCGATATTACGAATGGAGAACACCGAACCAATGTTCCGTAAATCACGACGGATCACCGGGATCTTGTTCTTGCTTTTTCGGTATAATAACACCGTGAAAGCGCAACAGGTGGTTCGGCGCTGCTTCATTGTAAATACAGAGAATGAGGCTGTTGCGCTGGTTGCGTTCTCTGGAAAAAAGAATTTTAATGGGATTGTGGATGTAACCGCGTTCTGCAAAAAGTTGCAGTTGCTGCTGGCGCGGCCGCCGGAAGAGTTTCAGATCGTCGGCAGAAGCGGGGATAGGCACGTCGCCGTAACCCTCCTCCTGAAGGAATTGTTTTACCATATCGTAGGTATATGCCAGCCGTGAACCACCGAAAGTACTCCGGTATTCCCAGCCGTCGCTATAGCCGCCGAGGTGTTCTGTACCTTCCGGCGGGAATTGTTCCCGGATAGGCACATGCGGCTCTTCGGGCGCCTGTTCTGCGGCTTCCGGCATTTTTTCTTCCTCTTCTATAAAACCAAATTCGTCGTATTGCATTGTAGCGATCATCGCATGCAAAAATACAAAAATATGCAAACCCACCTTCTTACTATTGGCGATGAAATCCTCATCGGCCAGATTGTAGACACCAATTCACCCTGGATGAGCCAGCAGTTGAACCTGCGCGGCATGTCAGTAAATGGTAAAAGCAGCGTTGGCGACACCCGGCAGGCTATCATCGACGGCATCGGGCATGCGGCATCCAACGCGGATGTTGTAATCATGACCGGCGGACTTGGACCAACCAAAGATGATATTACCAAAAAAACGCTCGCCGAAATGTTCGATTCCGACATGGCGTTTCATTCTCAAACGTTTGAACAGATCGAAAGTTATTTTACCAAAATAGGCCGTACCGCGCCGCCGGCCATGCGCGACCAGGCAACTCTGCCGGTAAAAGCCACCATCCTGACCAACAAGGTAGGCTCCGCTCCCGGGATGTGGTTCGAACGTGCCGGTAAAATATTCGTTTCCCTGCCGGGTGTACCCTTCGAAATGGAATACCTGATGACTGCGGAAGTGCTGCCTCGTCTGCAACAGCGTTTTCAGCAACGCCCCATCGTGCATCGCACCTTACTCACTGCCGGAGAAGGGGAAAGTAATATTGCCCGCCGCATCGAGGCATTTGAGGATGCGTTGCCCGCCCAAGTCAAACTGGCTTACCTGCCTGCGCTCGGGCAGGTGCGCCTGCGGCTTTCCGGTACCTGGGAAGGCGAGGTAACACCCGATGCGGAGACACAACTCACTCGCCTGGTAGAAGCGAAAAAGGCTGAATTGCAGGCACTTATACCCGATTTGATTTACGGTGAAGAAAAAGAAAGCCTGGAAGAAGTGGTGGGTAAAATTCTGCTGGCACAAAATAAAAAATTCGGAACCGCCGAAAGTTGTACCGGTGGATATGTGGCGCATCTCATGACGTCGGTGCCGGGCGCTTCGTCTTATTTTCCCGGCGCAGTGGTATCGTACTCCTATGAAATGAAAGAAAAACTGCTGAACGTGAGCCCGGATACGCTCCAGCATTTCGGCGCAGTAAGCGAAGAAACGGTGAAGGAAATGGCGCTCGGTGCGCTGGATACGCTTGGTCTGGACGTTTCTGTTGCTATTTCCGGCATTGCCGGTCCCGGCGGCGGCACACCCGACAAACCCGTCGGAACGGTCTGGATGGCTGTCAGCGACCGAAACAGGACGATAGCGGTGAAACACGTATTCGGCCGCGACCGGATGAAAAACATTCAACTCACAGGCACCTACGCGCTTAACCTGGTGCGGAAATTTCTGCTGGGGCAGATTTGAGAGTTGATGAGGGTTGTGGGTTGATAGGTTGATGAGTTTATGGGTTTATGAGGTTGATAAGGGTTTATGAGGTTGATAAGGGTTGATGAGGGTTGATGAGGGTTTATAAGGGTTGATATTCAGCGGCTCGGTAAAAGAAGCAATTTCCTTCTCTCCGAGCCGCTGAATATCAACCCTCATAAACCCTTATCAACCCTCATCAACCCTTATCAACCTCATAAACCCTTATCAACCTCATAAACCCATAAACCAATAAACCCTTATCCCCTCCCCTCACGGCACGAGCGTCATCGCCATTTCCAGCACCCTGTCCTTCCCTGCCAGCACTTCCGCTTTTTCGTTGCGGCAGAATACATCCGGCGCTACGCCGATGCCTTCATAACTTTTGCCGTCGGCAGCGCGGTAATCGCCTACGGAAATTGTGTACATCCATCCGTTCCAGGTTTCGCGCATGATATTGTCGCTGAAAGCGCCGGAAGTAGTATCGCCCAGTTGCTGCACGGTTTCCATGCGGTTCATGGCCCAGGTAAAAGTCTCGCCGGCACTGCCGGTGGCCCGGGAAGTGAGCAAAATGACCGGTTTCGTGAATTGTGAACTGCCCGTGGGCTCGACATACCATTCGACCCCCGGACCAAAATCGGTTTTTTTCGGGCCGTTCCGCTTGCGGACAGTCATGTACAGGCTCCGGGTCGTGGCAAACCTTCCGGCGATGTATTGCGCCGCCGGGTCGAAGCCGCCGGGGCAATCGCGGATGTCGAGTACGATGGCCCGGGTATTTTTCAGCCCGTTCAGGGCCTGTTCGAGGGCCGTTTCCACCGGTTTTATTTTATCGGGAAAACTGCTGATGTGCATATATCCGATGTTGTCGGCCAGTGTACCCCATTGCAAAAAATCACCGGCTTCGTGCCAGTTACTGACGTACGTTTTTACCACATCCAGATCGAATTCGTCAAAAATAAAAACACCGTTCGTCAGGTCGTTGCTCCAGCGTGGCAGGTCGGTGCCCGCCGGGAATAAGGTAATGTGGTGGTCGTTGAGATGGCCCAGCATTTGGGTGACAACCTGATACAAGCCTTCTTCGTCGGTGCCTTCCTGTACCTGCGGCCGGTAAACGGCGTACAGGCTGTCCCAATCAAGATGTTTTGCTTCGAACAGCCCGTAGTAGGCGTCGAAGTCGTTCCATATCTGATCAAAATTGCGCACCGCGTTTTTATCGGCCGGGTCTTCCGGGTAAAAAGGTGCGGTGCAGGATGCCAGGCCGAGCAGTGCGGCGAGCATAAAAAATTTCTGTTTCATAACGTTTCAATTTGAAAATGAAGGGGGAGCATTAATACGTCCAACTCAACGTAGCGCTTACTTTTTGTCGCTGCAGATCGAGTGGGCGCGGCAGTGCATCATGGCTGCGCTCAAAGCGGTAGGTAGCCGCCGCCTGCCAGTGGGTGGTGAGTTGGTATCCGAATTGTACGAATCCGGTCCAGCGGCGGTGTTTATCGGGACCATGCAGCGTCGTATTTCCGAAAAAACCATTCCAGCGTGTGCCACCGGGTTGGGAAACAGTGCCGTCATAGCGCATCCGGGTGACGAGCGCCGCCAGCGTAGCCGTAATACCGGCAGAAAAAAACATGCGACCAGTCTCGGGCCGGTAATCCAGTTGAAAACGCGGAGCAACCGAAGCCGTATGCATCAGGCCGGGACGTACGAAACCGTCGGAATAAAAAAATTGATCCGAGACCATGCCGCCGGCCGACATCCGCAAATCGCGGTCGGGAGCGGTCAGGCCGCGCAATAAATAAAACGAGGCTTCTACAGGCGTCCACGGTACCACTACCGGCACCCGCACCGTATCGCGTACGCCGTGGATATCCTCTTCCAAAAACACAACCGAACGCCCGGGATGCCCGACGGCCTGCAAATGCCCGCGCCCGACCGACAGATCGAAACCGCTTTGCCAGTGCTTGCTACGATGCTGCCATTGTAAACCGGCCTGCGGAATAAAGCCTTTGTAAGGCAATACGGAGGTGTTTTGATCGAGCAGTTCGGTTTTTTCCAGGCCGACTGAAAATCCGAGCGTGTGTTGAGCCGTTGCCGGCATACTTAAAAAGGCCAGCACGACTGCGAGCGCAGTTGCTGAAATCCATTGAAAGGGTGTTTTCATCATGAAAAAGTGGGTGAAAAGAATGCCGGCGTCCGGAAATATTTCCTGCCGGATGCCGCAAATGTGGCGGGCTTTGCAGCAGGCCGGCAAGGCGGAAAGGAATGGAACGTCCTTTTTGCGGAGCGAAACCGCCGCCTCCGGAGCGAAACGGCCCGACGCTTGAGGGCATGATCCGGCCGTTTGATTCCCTTTTTTCGTTCCTCCGGCCCTTTAGTGCTGGAAAATTTGGCGGCGTATTTTCATCTTTGAACAAAAAATCATGCAGCAACCCAACCGCCGGCTGATCCTGTTTTCCGGAGCGCTGGCTTTTATTCTTTCCAATGCGTATTCCATTGCACAGGATACGGAACACGGCTGGCGGTGGAAAATGTTGTCGTTTGCAGGCGTGTCGTTGGCTATAGCGTTGCACTTCTATAGCCTCTTCGTAGTGGCCGCCTGGATGCAGCGGCGGTATCCGGGCTTGCCGCTCACCCGCCGCAGGCTCGAACGCACGTTTCTGTACGGCATACCAACCATTGCCTTGCTCATTGCAGGAACGGATACGCTCCAGCAATTTTTAGAAGGGCGTCCGGTGGTCAATCCATTTACACCCATGGCTTTGTTCGGTTTCTTCATACAGGGGCTGGCGATCGGCATTTTTATCATTGCCCTGAGCGAAGCGGTGTATCAATACCGCCAGTTGCAGCAGATGGAACGTGAAAAACAGGAGTTGCAGCGCCTCAACTGGATGGCCCAATACGACAGCCTGAAACAGCAGGTAAATCCTCATTTTTTGTTCAACAGCCTCAACAGCCTGAGTTCGCTGATCGCCGTAGATCCGCAAAAAGCCGAAAAATTTGTGGAAGAAATGAGCGAGGTATACCGCTATCTGCTGCAAAGTAGTCGCGACGAACTGACCCTGGTCGGCGCGGAAATCGGTTTCCTGCGCTCCTACCTGCATCTGCTCAAAACCCGCTTCGGAGATGCCCTGCGGGTCGTTGTCGAGGTTCCACAGGAATTCCACCGCTACCGGATTCCGCCGCTCACCCTTCAGTTGCTGATTGAAAATGCAGTAAAACACAACGCGGTCTCTTCCGGTCATCCCTTACAACTGCATATTTCGGTGGTGGAAGGGTTGCGCCTCCGCGTTTCCAACAACCTGCAACCCAAAACGCAAACCATGCCTTCCGAAAAAGTAGGGCTTGCCAACATTATGGCAAAATACCGGCTGCTCGGCCAGCCGGAAGTAATCGTACGCGCCGACGACAAACATTTCATCGTACTACTCCCTCTTATTCAACCCGTTGCATTATGAAGGTCTTTATTATAGAAGACGAACACCTCGGCCTCGAACGCCTCAGCAGGCTGGCACTGGAAACAGACGCGTCTCTGGAAATCACGGGCCACGCCGACAGCATCACCAGCACGGTACAGTGGCTGAAACAACATCCGGCGCCCGATCTGATTTTTATGGACATCGAACTGGCAGACGGGCAGTGTTTCGAAATTTTTAACCAGGTGGAGGTGACCTCGCCCATTATTTTTACCACTTCCTACGACGAATATGCGCTCCATGCATTTCAGGTGAACAGTGTGGATTACCTGCTCAAGCCAGTTCGGAAAGAAGATCTGGAGCGCAGCCTCGCAAAATTGCGGCGGCTCCAGTCCGCAGGCCAGATCGCGCCCAATCTTGAAAAACTTTTACGCGAAATGGCGCAGACACGGCAGGCGCCTGAATTTCGCCGGCGTTTTCTGGTGAAACAGGGCCAGCGACTGCTGGCGGTGGAAACTTCGGAAATTGCCTATTGTGTGGCCGACGGCAAAATTTGCTGGTTGAAAACATGGGACAATCGCCGATATTTGCTCGACTATACGCTCGAACAACTGACAGATATGCTCGATCCGGCCGAGTTTTTTCGGGTAAACCGGGCGTATCTGGCGCATGTCCGGTCGATCAAAGCCATTCAGCCTTATTTTAACGGTAAACTTTTTTTAAAACTGGAACCGGCAACGGAAGAAAACGACGTGATTGTCAGCAAGGAAAAAGCCGGCGTTTTTAAGGAATGGATGGGCAAATAGTCTTTTCCTTCACACTTCTTATCCTCCCACTCCTATGTTCGAACGGAAGTCCCGCGAACCCTTTCCAGCCCGCAACATCATCGTACTGGCCGCCATTGTCCTGGCCGCTTTACTTTATGTAATCAATAGTATGAAGGAAAAACCTGCGCCACCACCACCTCTGGAAGTGCCCGCGCCGCAACTGGATACGACGGGCAGGTGATTTTGTGAGTTGTGAGTCAGGATTGTCCGAAAAATTTTGTTCGGCTACGCCTCACGTGCGTGGGAGGATGGGGACGCGGATCATGCGGATCATGCGGATTTTTGCGGATCATTTGGTGGCCTTGCGGCCACTTCTTTTAGATATTATACGGATTAAAGCCGCCTCCAGCGGAGTGAATATTCAAGGTATAAACATGAAAGAATGGGAGTGACAGATGTTGTTTTGGGCTTCGCTTATATAAATGGTCGATTGGATCTACATCCCGCCGAAGGCGGGGTTAAATCTATAAAATATCAAAAAGAAGTGGCCGCAAGGCCACCAAATGATCCGCAAAAATCCGCATGATCCGCACAATCCGCGTCCCCATCTTCCCACGCACGTGAGGCGTAGCCGAACAAAATCTTTCGTACAATCCTGACTCACAACTCACATCCCCAGCGCCTCGAAAATTTCCTCGATCTCGTCGAATGATTTGACGCCCACGCGTTCTTCTTCGCCGCCCGTAAGGTCGATCCCTGCGGGTTGGAGCGTTTCGATCAGGCCTGACCAGCGTTCGGCCGACGTATGCGCGCGAACCAGAACGGGATACGTTGCGCAGCGTTTTTTCCAGGTGTCGGGTTGCGGAACGGTGCCTGTTTCCGGGTCGATGACTCCTGTTATGTCGATCAGGAAGTACTGCACGAACGGGGATTTTTCCTGTAGCAGCCGGTCCAGATCGGGTGTTTCTCCTTTCAAAGTGGCGATTACCGGCAGGCCTTCAAAAACCGACCAGTCGGTCCCATGCGATGTAGCAGGCACCTGCACGGCATCCAGGTTGAAAAAAGCCGCCGCTTCCCGCACGTAATGGGTGGAGGCATGGGTAAATTCTCCTACCACCTTCGGGCCTTCCACCCATTCCCGGATGGCCTTCATATGCATAGGGTCGAGGTATCCTTCTGTATTTTCTTCGAGGTTAAAACCCAGGAAATCGACCTCTTTAGCGGCAAAATAGCGCGCGTCGGTCAGGTTGGTAATGCCGGAGGCTTTGATGAGCATGGCTGGTTATTCGTTATTGGTTATTGGTTATTGGGGTGGATAAGCACGGCATTTTGAAAATTTCAGACAACAAATGCGAGCATTTCATCCGCAAAGATAGGAGCACACTCCAAGGCAGCCTGCAACCCGGACAAATTAATTCGGAGGACTGCCTCCGCCGATTTTTTCAAAATACCAAACGCAACCACCCTGATAACGAATAACCAATAACAGATAACCGCTATTTAGTAGTTTTGCGGCGTACTATTCAAATCAACGACTTTTGAAAAAGCGTTTATATTTCTGGCTGTTCCTTCTTCTGACACTTTCTGTCATTGTCTGGAAACTGTATTCCAATAAAAAAGCACTGGAAACGGAAGCCGAACTCAGCAAAGTGCCGCGTGCTTTTATTCCGGTGCAGGTGACGCAACCGCAACTGGAAACCCTGGCGAATACCCTTCAGGCCGACGGTATTTTCCTGCCGGTCAAGGAAATGTTCGTCATTTCGGAAACGGCCGGCCGTGTGCTCGAAACCTATAAAAACAAGGGCGAATGGGTAACTGAAGGCGATCTGATCGCCAAGGTAGATGACGAATTGCTGCGCATCGAACTGGAAGCCACCCAGGCTAACCTCGCCAAACTGCACAAGGACCAGGAACGCCTTACCAACCTCATAGAAGGCGAGGCGGCGCCTAAAAATAAGATCGAAGACGTGCAACTGGGTATTCTGGCCGCCGAAGCCAGGGAAAAAGGCTTGAAAAAACAAATCGCTAATACGAGTATCAAAGCGCCGATGACCGGTACCATGGGCCTGCGTTTTATCGAGCGCGGCAGCGTCATCGGTCCCGGTATTCAGGTGGCGCAGATCACCAACCTCGAAAAACTGTTCCTCATGATAAAAGTGACGGAACGCGACGTGCTGAATATTCGCAAGGGCCAGATTGTCAAGGTTTTAGCCGATGTGTATCCTGAGTCGCCTGTTACCGGCAAAGTGACGAACATCGGCCTGCGTGCCGACAATGCCTTCAACTATGATGTGGAAATAGAAGTCCCCAACCCGAAAAACACGCCGATGCGGGCTGGTATGCACGCCAAAGCGATGTTCACTTTCGATGCCAACCGCCAGGGACTGACCCTGCCCCGCAAAGCCATTGCAGGCAGCCTGCAGGAAGCCAAGGTATATGTGGTGGTACAGGATTCTCTGGTAGAAGTGCGAAACATCCGCGTCGGCGGCGTTTATCACGATAAAGTAGAGATACTTTCCGGTCTGCAACAGGCAGATAAAGTGGTTGTAACCGGTCAACTGAATCTTTCGGATGGGGCGAAAGTGCAGGTGATTCAGTAGGGGTTGATGAGTTGATGAGTTTATGGGTTTATGAGTTTATGGGTTTATGAGTTTATATTCAGCCACTCTATAAACTGGAAAATCTTCACTTACCGAGCCGCTAAATATAAACCCATAAACTCATAAACCCATAAACTCATAAACCCATAAACTCATAAACTCATAAACCCATAAACCCATAAACTCATAAACTCATAAACCCATAAACTCATAAACCCATAAACTCATAAACCCATAAACCCCTCATAAACAATCAACCTCTCAACCTCTCAACACACCTCCACCTCCCGTGTCCGAACCCAAGCAACGTCCCGCTCATATTCCTGCCCTCGACGGGGTGCGGGGTATTGCGATTGCGCTGGTCATGCTGAGTCATTTCCTGCTGCTCGACTGGTGGACCGACCTGCGCTGGTATAGTTTCGTGCAGGGTGGGTGGCTGGGCGTCGACCTGTTTTTTGTGTTGTCGGGCTACCTGATCACAGGTATTTTGCTCGACACGAAGGGTCGCAGCAACTACTGGAGCGGTTTTTATCGCCGTCGCCTGCTGCGCATTTTTCCACTGTATTATACAGTGGTGATCATTACCTGGTTTGCAACGTATTTTATTGAAAATCAAAGGCCTGCGGGCTATGATTCGTTCGGCTGGTTTTTCGGTTTTGCGCCGAACATCGCCATCGGATTGAAAAACGACTGGTCGTGGCACAGCCATATTTTCAACCTCAACCACCTGTGGTCGCTGGCGGTAGAGGAGCAGTTCTACATCTTGTGGCCGCTGATGGTATACCTGTTGCCCCAGCGTTACCTGCTGGGCTTGTGTGTGCTCCTGATTTATTTCAGCACGGGCTTTCGCCACCTCACCGACGACTGGATGCAAATGAACATGTCGAGAGCCAGTTACGTGTTGCCCTACTGCCGTATGGACGGCCTGGCGGCCGGTAGTTTTCTGGCTATTTTCCTGCGACTGGAACTGAATACCTATATTCCATTCGATAAATGGATAGCCCGCATATTGCTTGTCTGGATGGGGCTGCGCATTGCCGATGCACTATGGAATGGGAATACGCAATTTCTGGCGACCATGACGGCGCTGTTTTTCGCGGCTTTTTTATACCTGGCGCTCAACAGCGATCCGGGCGCCTGGGTGCGGCGCCTGTGCGAAAACCCGTTTTTACGGCATCTGGGGAAATTCAGTTACGGACTTTATATTTTCCACCAGATGTTCGAGTACTTCTGGCACGATATGTTTCGAGATCCCATGATCAAGGCAGGTTTTCCGCCTGTGCTGGCGCAGTCGCTCTACATTTTGCTGGCGTTTGCCGGCACGTATCTGCTGGCCCGGGTGAGTTGGGTGGTGATCGAGCAGCCGTTTTTGAGAATGAAACGGTGAGGGGTTTGGTGTATAGTGTTTGGTTTTTGGTGTATAGTGTTTCGTGTTTGGGGCGCATTGCCCTCGGGTATTTCAAGTTATAAAACCGAGGGCAATGCGCCCCAAACACGAAACACTATACACCAAAAACCAAACACTATACACCAAACCCCTCACTGCGTAGCAACTGCAGTTGCACCCCGAACGGCGTAAAGCAATACACAAAACCCTGTTCGTAATTCACTTCCAGCAGCCGCATCCGTGGAATTTGTTTCAGTTGTTCCAGCGTGCGTTCAAAATCGGGCACCCGGATAGCGATGCTACAGCCCGGCACCGTGCTTTCCCGCAGCGGGTTCAGCCCCTGCCCATACACCTCCCATTCGCGGAGTTCGAGTTGTTGCCCTTTTTGCCCGAGCAGGGTGGAGCGGCCGATGGCTTTATCAGGCATGGCATATTGCCGGGTGATACGATCGCCTGAATCGGAAATGGGCCCTTCTTCGGATAGTACCTCGAATCCGAGTGAAGTAGTGAAGAACTGGACGGCAGCATCCAGATCGGGTACGATAAAACTACAGTAGGCGAGTTGCATGATAGAGAGGTGAGAGGGTGAGAGAAGTGAGAGAGTGAGAGGGTGAGAGAAGTGAGAGAGTGAGAGTCCGTAGAGTACACCTTTTCGCTCTGGGCAAAGTTTGGTGTTTAAAGGCTCCGTCTAGCAGAGCGGTGTACTCTACGGACTCTCACTCTCTCACCCTCTCACTCTCTCACGTCTCTAAAGGGGCAATCTACGGACTCTCACTTTCTCACCGTCTCACTTTCTCACTCTCTAAAAAAAACAGCCCTGCCGGAAATACTTCCGGCAGGGCTGTTTTTTCGTGGTGGTGGTGAATAAAATGATTAAGCGTTTTGAGTTCGAAGACCCCCGATTTTTCGTGCAGCATAAATGGCAGCAAGAAACAGGGTGTAAGTGAATGTTGCGGTCATGGTTATTGTCGTCAGGTGATCGGTTATGTGTTTGTAAAGACAAAGGGGTAACGTGTTTCCCCCGCTCCGACGCTGCCTGTTGTAAGGATTTTTTTTGAAAAAAGTTTTCGGGGAAAAGGAGTTTTTTTGTAAGCAATTGATAATCAAGGTGTTGGTGAGGGTTGATGAATGTTGATGAGGGTTGATATTCAGCGGCTCGGTAAGGCAGAATTTCTTCTCTACCGAGCCGTTGAATATCAACCCTCATCAACATTTATCAACCCTCATCAACATTTATCAACCTCATCAACCCTCATCAACCCTCATTGACCCCGTCGTTTGAGCCGGAGCGTCAAATGTTTAAGGGAGAGGGTCAAACGTTTGACTGCGCGCGTCAAATTTTTCACTTTTCGATTGAAACTTTTGATTCCTTGAATGATGTGTTTGACTCCCATCAGGAAGTATTTGCTTTCCGGAATGAAGTGTTTCGTTCCAGGGGTCAAAAATTTAAACCGGGTAGCCAAACATTTGAGAGCATCATTAAAAATTTTGGGTCGCGGGGTCAAAGTTTTGATTCGAAGAACCAAACACTTCATTCCGGAAAGCAAATACTTCCTGATGCGAGTCAAACACTTCGTTCCGGGACCTAAATGACTCCTGATTCGTTCCTCAACCTTTCTCCTTCCCCGCCACTACCATCACAATTTCCCCTTTCACATCCTTGGCGCCGAAATGCGCTTTCAATTCCGTGAGGGAAGCCGTTTTTACTTCTTCGTGTTTTTTGCTGAGTTCGCGGGCCACACAAGCCTGCCTTTCCGGGCTGCAAAAAGTGCTCAGTTCCTCCAGGCATTTCATCAGCCGATGCGGCGATTCGTACAGCACGAAGGTGTGCGGCAGTTCGGCCAGGTATTTCAGGCGTGTTTGTCGGCCTTTTTTATGCGGCAGGAAACCCTCGAAGTGAAACGTGTCGCAGGGAAGTCCGCTCGATACCAGGGCCGGCACGAAAGCCGTAGGCCCGGGCAAACATTCCACCCGTACACCGCGGCGCTGGCAGGCGCGGGCCAGCAGAAACCCCGGATCGCTGATGCCCGGAGTGCCGGCATCGGAGATGAGGGCCATCGTAACGCCCGACGATAATTCGTCGACGATACGTTCCGTCACCGCGTGCTCGTTGTGGGCATGAAACGCACGCATGTGCGTCGTGATGCCGTAATGATCGAGCAGGCGGCGGCTGGTGCGCGTATCCTCGGCCATGATCAACGTCACCTCCTTCAGGATACGAATGGCGCGCATGGTCATGTCTTCGAGGTTGCCGATGGGGGTGGGGACGATGTAGAGCATGGTTTTGGTTGGTTATTCGTTATTGGTTATTGGTTATTGGTTATTAGTGTGGTAGCCCTTGGACTTGTTAACAAGTAAAGTCCAAGGGCTACCACACTAATAACCTATAACCAATAACCAATAACCATTAAGCAGACTTCAATTCATAGTGATACGTCTCCATAATCAGATTCGCCAGCAACTTCTGGCAGGCGGTGTCCACCTTTTCGCGGGCTTCGGTTTCACTGGCGGCTTCGAGCGTCATACTGACGTGGCGGCCGATGCGTACGTCGGCGACGCCCGACAGGTGCAGGTGTTTCATGTTGTTGACGACTGCTTTGCCCTGCGGGTCGAGGAGTTCGCGGTGGGGCATGATGTCGATTTCGGCGATGAATTTCATGATATGACAGTTAATTGGTTGAAAGACAGGTTTTCAACCCTGAACGACTTTATTTTTGAAAAGAATGGATGCAAGAATATACACAACGATGATGACCGAAAAGGCCAGCACCTTGAGGAAAAACAGCAGTACGAGGAACAAGGCCAGAAAGGCCAGGTTGAACAGGTTGCTTTGCAGGTCGAAGCGTTTGATCTTCATACCGAACATTGGGATTTCGCTGTTGAGCAATACCGACAAAACCGCTACGAGCCCGTACAAAAGCCATGGGTTGTGCAGCCACTCCGATATGCCGAAGAGCCCGTTGAGATCCGCCAGCGTAAGTCCCAGCACGAAAACCGTGCAGGCAGGTGTGCTGAGGCCGATGAAATAGGAAGTTTGCCGGGTGTCCAGATTAAAGCGGCCAAGCCGCAGGCCCGAACTGGCGGAAAGGATAAAAGCAGGAAGGGCTGCAGTGCAGACGGCATGCCATGGCGATCCGGGCATTGCCACGCTTCCGCCGCAGCAAGCCATGAAAAGCATATTGTACAACATCGCTCCCGGCACTACCCCGAAACTCACCACATCGGCCAGCGAGTCGAGTTCTTTTCCCAGCGGCGAACTCACGTTCAGCGCCCGGGCAGCCATGCCGTCGGCATAATCGCACAAAAAAGAGCCCAGCGTAAAAAATGCAGCCGTTATGGGATCGAACGCCAGCGTGTATAGCAGTGCGCAGCAGCCGAAGAACAGATTGGCAAGCGTGAGCAGGTTGGGAATGTGTTTCATAGGAGATCGGCAGTGGGCCGGCGCAAAAGTAATATTTTCGCCCGGAATGGCATTTGGCTAATTTGCGTTGCTGTTCCCGCCGCCCGGCTTCTTTAAAAAGCGATTTTTATTCGCCGAAGTTGTTCTTTTGTGGAAGCAGCGCCGGTTTTGCATATAAATGCGGGCAATTGTTCGTTTAACAGGAGCCACGTAGGGGAGCATGATTTTTAAGAAAACTTTGACATACCGGGCAGCCAACAATTCGCTTCGTTTTTGCGTCTACACATAACCGGTTTCGGAATAAGAAACGCACAACATGATCATGAGAAAACAACCACTCCTTTTACTTGTCATTTTAATGGGTGCTGTCACCGCATTTGCCCAGCCTTCCAATGACGAGTGCGCCAATCCGATTGTAATCCCCAATCCGATTAATTTTTGCAGTGCGCCTGGTGCGTACACCAATGTAGGTGCAACCCCGTCTACTTACGGCCCCGCGACGTGTTTCGGTACCACACAGAGGGATGTGTGGTTCGCCTTTACCGCGCAGGCTACCGACGTGACGATCACCGTTCGCGGTGCGACGGCCCAGGCGCCGGGCGGTACGCTGCAAAACCCGCAACTGGCGCTGTATTTCGGTACCTGCGGCGGTACCATCAACCAACTGGAATGCCAAAGCGCAGTTCAGAGCATCGTCGAAGGGTATCAGGGCGGACTCTTTGTCGGCTCCACTTACCTCATTCGTGTGCAGGGTGCTGCGGGTAACGTGGGCACTTTTCAGCTGTGTATCAATAATTACAACCCACCCGTCGAGCCGACTTCCGACTGCCCCGATGCCGCTATTCTTTGTGATAAATCCTCTTTCGTAGTGCAAAACGTAACCGGAGCAGGAAATAATACCTCCGAACTCACCGACGCCTTGTGCTTTTCTGGCGGCGCTCAAGGCAATTTTGAAACCAATTCCACCTGGTTTGTCTGGACCTGCTCCCAATCCGGCACGCTGGAATTCACGCTTTCTCCCAACAACGTCAGCGACGACCTCGACTTTGCCTTGTATCGCCTGCCGAACGGCATCGGCAACTGTGCCGGCAAACAACTGGTGCGATGTATGGCCTCGGGCGATTTCAATTTCCCCAGCCCTTGCATGGGCCCAACGGGCCTGCAAGCCGGCGATGGCGATATCAGCGAGGATGCGGGATGTCAGCAAAGCAACGACAACGCCTGGCTCTCGCCGTTCGACATGGTGCAGGGCGAATCATATGCCTTGTGCGTCAATAATTTCACCTCTACCGGAAACGGATTTAACATCAGTTTCGGCGGCACGGGCCTCTTCGTAGGCCCCGAAGCTGCATTTACCACCGATCCGCCCGCCGTTTGCCTCGGCACCGCCGTGGAAGTAACGGATGCCTCCTCCTTCGCGCTGGGAGCCATTACCGCCTGGAAATGGAGTTTCGGCGCCGATGCCGTTCCACAAACCGCCACCGGCCCCGGCCCACACACCGTACAGTTCAATACGCCGGGACTCCGGCCGGTGGTGCTGACGCTCGAAACTGCGCTGGGTTGTAAAATCACCGATATCCAGACCGTGAATATTTTCCCGGATGTGCAAGTCGATACGCTCATTGCCGCGCCCGACTGCAACGGTACGGCCAACGGCACTGTCACGATCAACAATATCACCAGCGGTACGCCGCCATATCTGTTCAGTTGGAACGGCGGCCCGTTCGGCACCACGCCCAGCCTGAGCGGACTCGGAGTAGGGGTGTACACCCTCGTGATCCGGGACTCCAACAACTGCGAAACAGACCTCTCGATCGACGTAAAAGAACGTGTGCTCGAAGCGGAAGCCGTGGTGGATAAACCGCTTTGTTTCGGCGACGACAACGGCGTAATCACCATGAACGTCACCAACGGGGTACAGCCGATTCAGTTCGATTTCGGCAACGGCTTTATGAATCAGAATTCCATGGGCGGATACATCGCCGGTAATTACATTATTCAGGCGGTCGACGATGTGCTGTGTAAAGGCACTTTCAACGTGGAAGTGACCGACAATCCCATCCTGGAACTGGCGCTGGATACTACCGATATTTCCTGTTTCAGCGCCAACGACGGCATGGGACTGGCAACACCTACGGGCGGCGTGGGCAATTACACCTATCTGTGGTCCGACGGGCAAACGACCATGAAAGCCAACGACCTGCCGCCGGGCAATTTTACCGTTATCGTGACCGATGGAAACGGCTGCACGATTACCGGAAGTATATTCGTGGTGGAGCCGGCCGATGTAGCGGTCGATCTGGTAGATATACTCAATCTGTTGTGCAACGGACAGCCGACCGGGGAAGTGCGCATTGCGGGCGTCGGCGGGCGGCAACCTTATATGTTCAGCGCCGACGGTGTCAATTTTGTATCTTCCGATACTTTGAAAAACCTCCCTGCCGGCGATTACTGGATAAAAATCAAGGATGGCGGCGGCTGTATCGACTCCGTTTTTGCCACCGTTACCCAGCCGCCGCCGCTGATCGTATCGGCCGAGCCCGGTGATACGACGCTCGATCTGGGCTTTACGGTAACCGTTTCCACCAGCACAAGTCCGGCTGGACGCCCCGTGACCTATTCCTGGTCGCCGGGCCTGGGCGTAAACGACGTAACGATTGCGGAACCCACTATCACCGCCATTACCAACCAGATTTATACGATCACCATCACTGACCAGGACGGCTGTACGGCGGTAGACAATGTGCAGATCATCGTAAACCGCAACCGGCCCATGTATTTCCCCAATGTATTCGGGCCGGAAAAACAATATCCGAACAACTTTTTCACCGGATTCGGCGGCCCGGCCGCAGAAGCCATCACTTTGATGCGGGTTTACGACCGCTGGGGATCGCTCATTTATGAAACCCGCGCCAACCCGCTGAATGACCCCGATAAGGGCTGGGACGGAACCTACAAAGGAGAACCCGTACAAGGCGTATTTACTTTTTATGCTTTTGTGAAATTCATCGATGGGGAAGAACTGCAATACGAAGGCGATATAACGGTAGTACGATAAGCGGGTGTGGTGTTTGGTGTTTCGTGTTTGGGGCGCATTGCCCTTGGTATTTCTAGTTATCAGTATCAAGGGCAATGCGCCCCAAACACGAAACACGAAACACCAAACACGAAACACCACACACCAAACACCACGCACCCTCAAGGGCAATGCGCCCCAAACACGAAACACCACACACCAAACACCCTTAAATGGCATATCGAAATATCCGGCTTCACCCGGTGTTGAGGCTCATCTATTTTCTGCTTCGCCTGTACGCCTGGGTAGGCACACGTATCTTTTACCGTCGCCGGACCGTATTAGGTACTGAAAATCTGCGGTTCGACGGTCCTGCGATCGTGGTCTGCAACCACCCCAGCACCCTGATGGACGTCCTCAATGCTGGTATCCCGATCCGGCAGGAGATGTTTTTCCTGGCAAATTACAGCCTGTTCAAACACCCGGTGAGCAACTGGCTGCTGACACGTCTTTTCTGTATCCCCGTCAAGCGCCGCGAAGACGTGGCGGAAGGGGAAAACCGCAACAACGATGCGGCATTTGAAGCCTCATACCGGCACCTGGAAGCCTATGGCGTACTTTTTATCGCTGCCGAAGGCGTCAGTTGGATGAACCGCTGGGTACGCCCGTTCAAAACCGGCGCTGCCCGGATCGCATTCGGCGCCGAAAACCGGAACCTGTGGGAACTGGGCGTTAAAATCATACCGGTCGGTGTTTCGTATTCCGCCGCCAACCTGTTTCGCAGTGAATTAGTGGTCAATTTCGGAGCGCCGGTATCGGTCCGCGAGTGGGAACTTCCCTGGAAGTGGAATGCCGACCAGGCAGCCGACGATTTTACCACACAACTGGAGCAATCGGTGCGCGACCTCACTATCGATGCCCGCGACGAAACCGGCGAACGCGTCGTGGGTCATTGGGAAGAAATGCTGCAAAACGCTGAACCCCTCGACGGTAAAGGGGCGTTTTTGCGCAGTCAAAAACTCATTGCCCAACACCTGGACGACGCCTCGCTGGTGGAAAAAACGGAAACGTATTTCGCTCGTTTGCAGGTACTTGGATTACACGACTCCGGGCTTCAAATGGCTCAAACAGGTATAAAAGCATGGCAGACGGCTCTGCTGATACTCGGTTTTCCGTTTTTCGCCGCAGGCTGGCTTTTTTGGTTTCTGCCCTGTTACCTGCCCTGGCTGCTGGCCCGAAAATTGAAACTTTACATCGGGTACGATTCCAATGTCAAAATATTGGCAGGTTCCCTGACGTTTGGGCTGGCGCTGGCCTGGGCGCCCTGGTTTGCAGGAGCGCACGATCAATGGGCGGCGGGCGGCGTGATGCTGTGTTGCGTTGCGCTGGGATATTTTGCCGAAGAATATCTCGATCTGCTGAATGGCTGGAAGGCATTTCGACGTTTCCGCAGCATTCCGAAGGAAGAGCAGATCATTCTGCACGATCAAAGACAGGAAATACTGGGATCCATTCGTTGAAATTTTTTGGGGATATGAGGAAATGAGGATACAGCATACAATCGAAGCGGTGTACGCTACGCATCTCACCTCTCACCTCTCACTTCTCACTTCTCACCCCTTCCCCCCGGCAGTTCCACCGTGAATGTGCTGCCTTTTCCCGGTGTACTTTCCAGCCGGATATTTCCTCCATGTTGTTGGATCACATGCGCCACGTAACTGAGGCCGAGCCCGTGACCGCTGGCGCGGATACTTTTTTCGGCAGGAATGCGGAAGAATTTTTCAAAAACCCGCTGCTGGAATTCCGGCGCTATGCCGATGCCGTTATCTGTAATCCGGAGTATTATTTTTTTGCCTGTTTTTTCCAGTGAAATATGAATACGCGGTTGTCCGAGCACATATTTCAAGGCATTGTCCATCAGGTTGAACACCACGCTGGTCAGGTGTACACGGTCGCCCTCGAGTGCAAAAACCTGTTCGTCTTCCGGATCGAGTGTTATAACAGCGTTCATACGTTCGGCGCGCAATTGATTGGCCTGTAGCACCTGCCGGACAATCTGGTACATATCGATCGATTCCGGATACAATGCCGGTTCCTGGTCTTCAAACATCGAAAGCCGCAGTACCCTGTCTACGAGTAAGTTCAGGCGTTCCAGTTCGAGTCGCGATATTTTGAGAAATTCTTCGGGCTGTTCCCGGCGAATTTCCTCATTGGACAGCGCTTCCAGGGCAATTCCGATGGTAGTGATGGGGCTTCGCAGTTCGTGCGACATGCTGCTGATGAAGTCGTTTTTCAGTTTTCCAAGCCGGTATTCGCGGTGCAGATTGCGCAGCAGAACGACAAAAGAAATAACGATGATGCCCATTAGTGCCAGGGCGAGCAGGATGTACGGCACCATTTCGCCCGACCAGTAATCCGTTTCTCCGTACACGGAACCGTACAATTCGGTCCAGACCGTATACAGCCAGTAGATCAGAAAAATGGCTAACAGCGCCAGGCTGGTAATGATAAACCAGAGTGGTCGGTATTGGCGGCGGATGAGCATGCGGATAGTGTTTGACGGGTTAAAAGTATCGCATTTGTGTGTGTTTAACACATTTTACTGTTTGTAAACGTACAAACGGCAAAATAAGAGAAAATGCCTGAAAATGCCTTTCTCCAGCGCAAACGGTTGCGGGTTTGAGCCCTTTATGCATATTCTTACATGTCAAATTTTTACAGTAAATAATTTTATATAAACAAATATTGACAGAATCTATCTCTGTTTTGAAGAAGTGTATACTTTCGCCTGAGAAAATTGCATGTCGCGGTATTTCAATGCAACAGTTATTCAATATTTTTGAAGTTACACAATCGAACATCGAATACAGGCTGGCGCACCCCGAGCTTCCCTGTAGGCATGATTATGAGGAAATCATGATCGGCACCAACGGGCAGATGGATCATTGTATCGATTTTCGCATGGAACGTTCCATTGCGCCATCCGTGGTATTTATCCCGATGGGCAAGATCCATTACACGCAACCCAGCAAGGATTCCCGGGGCTGGGTGATTCAGTACAAAAGTGAATTTGCACCCGGCACGCCCTTCAGCACGTTCTCGAAATTTCTGGAAACCTCCTGCTATCCGTTTGCGGCCGGAGAAACCATCGAGCGCATAACCGCGCTCTGCCAGATGATGAACCGCGAATACCAGATGGCAACGCCCGATTATCTGGTGATCCGGCACCTGTTGTGCGCACTGATCGCCATGATCGATTCGGAGCGGAAGAAAAGCCTGCCGGTTGTACCGGAGGCAAAAAGCACCCAGATTACCCTGTTCAACAATTTCCTGAAAATACTGGAAATGCATTACAGGAGTTCTGCGGGTTGCAAGTCGTATGCGGAGAAACTGAACATTTCCGTGCGCCACCTGAACAACGTATGTCATGCAATGTTCGGCAAAAGCGTTTCAGAGATCATAGAAACACGTAAATTGCTGGAAGCCAGGCAGTTACTGCTTGGTACTTCCCGTACGGTATCCGAAATAGGGTTTGATCTGGGCTATAATGAAAAATCGTATTTCACCAGGGTTTTTCACAAGAAAATCGGCCTTACCCCGACGGAGTTTCGGGCGGCTGCAAAAAACCTCAGTTCCTAAAAGTACCACCATTTATCTGAAAAGTGTTACCGTGTGCTAGAGGTCTGAATCCACTTTTGCCCCATTATAAATTTGCTGTCAATATTGCGTTTGGCAGAATAATAGTTGTATCAAAACAAGCGTATTTTGGTATAATTTGGTTTTTGGAAAGTCTGTTACTTTTGGAGTACTGCCATTTTGTTTGGCGACCGAATCGGAGGAATATGGAAGAGAGAAGCAATCGTTGCCTGCTGTTTAGGCCCACCACACTGAGCAGTAAGGCAGTTACTCCATCATCTTAATGAATAACACGTTCAGCCACTTGTTGCCTGCTGATTGGGACCAAGTTTTTTTTAAAAAAAATACTTCCTTGAAACGGGCCTCTGTTGCATGTCCGTTTTGCAGGTTGGGCTTCATTCATCTTGTTATAAAAACTTTTTATTTTTATTCAAATTCATTCAAATTTCATTCGCATGAAGGAAAAACAACTTACCACTCGATTCATCGCTCCCCCGGATCGCCGCAGGCTTTGGGGTGGGTTGATGGTCATGATTATGCTGTTTCTGACCACATCGGCTTTCGCACAAAAAGCAATCAGCGGCAAAATCACAGATGAATCCGGCAACGGATTGCCAGGCGTTACCATCGCCGTAAAAGGCACATCTACAGGTACGACTTCGGATATCGACGGCAACTACAAACTGTCGGTGCCTCCGGGTTCTACCCTGCAAATTTCCTATACCGGCTACGATACGAAACTCGTAGAGGTAGGAGACGCCAGCACATTCGACCTGTCGCTTCAGCCCAATGAAACGCTGATCGCCGAACTCGTCGTTACTGGTTATACCGTGGATACGCGCAAGCAAACCACAGGTTCCGTTTCTACCGTTAAAACCCGCGACCTGACCGCCGTACCTTCCGGTAACGTCGAGCAGCAGTTGCAGGGTCGTGTAGCGGGTGTTACGGTTATTACCAACGGTCAGCCGGGTACTTCCAGTATCGTACGTGTACGTGGTTTCAATGCCTTCGGTGGCAATGAACCGCTGTACATCGTAGACGGTTTGCCAACTTACAACGTCGACTTCCTTTCTCCGGACGATATCGAATCTACTACAGTACTGAAAGACGCTGCCGCCGCTTCTATCTACGGTGCGCGTGCTGCCAGTGGTGTAATCGTATTTACGACCAAACGCGGCACGAAAAAAGCACAGCCGCTGACGATCAGCTACGACGGATCGGTTGGTTTCACGACGCCCGGTACGGCTCAGGAAATCCTGAACCCGCAAGAGCAGGCCGACTGGACCTGGAATGCACTGCGCAACACAGGCCAGGCTACTACCCACCCGCAATACGGTTCGGGCGGTACGCCTGTGCTGCCCGACTACATCAACGTAGGCGGCGCTGCAGGTGTGATCGGTACGGTCGACCTGGCTGCTGAAAAAGCGAAGTACAACATCGACCCGACGGTCGGTTCGGTTTACCAGGTAGTAAAGGCCAACAAAGCAGGTACCGACTGGTACGGCGAGATCACCGACAATGCACCGATGACACGCCATTCGCTGGGTTTCACCGGTTCTACGGACCGTGCCCGCTACTATGTAGGCACGAATCTGCAATACACCCAGGGTATCCTGCGCAACAACTCGTTCCAGCGCAATACCTTCCGTGTAAACACGGAATTTGACCTGGGCAAACGCGTACGTGTGGGTGAAAACCTCCAGTTGCTCTACCGCAAGGTGCTGGGCCAAACCGGTGGTAACAACGGTGCCGGTATCCCGGGTGATGAAAATGCAATCCTGAGCGCTTTCCGTATGCCGTCCATCATTCCGGTATACGACGAGTTTGGCGGTTATGCCGGTACTGCAGCCAAAGGCTTCAACAACCCGCGTAATCCGGTGGCTGAACGCGATGGTATCGCAGACAACCGTGGCTTCGGCTTCGGTGTGCTGGGTAACTTTTACCTGGAAGTAGATCCGATCAAAAACCTGACCCTGCGCAGCAGCATCGGCGGTTTCGGCTCTTCTTCTTCGTACAAAAACTACAACCGGCTGCAGTACGAAAACTCGGAAAACAATGCGAGTTTCTCCTACGGCGAAGGTGGTTCCTATGGCTTTAGCTGGACATTTACCAACACTGCTATCTACAAAGCGCAGTTCGGTGAATCTTCCCTCGACCTGTTGGGCGGTATTGAAGCCGTTAATGGTGGCGATGGCCGCGTGACGGATGCTTCCGGTTTGAGCCCGTTCTCTACTGATCCGAACTACATCAACCTGAATACGGTTTCGAACCGTCAGGTAGGATCCTTCTATTTCAAGGGTAACCGCTTCTTCTCCGTATTCGGTCGTGTTAACTATGGTTTCCGCGATAAATACTACATCACAGGCGTTGTGCGTCGCGACGGTTCTTCCGTATTCGGCGAATCCAACCGCTTCGGTGTGTTCCCTGCAATCTCTGCCGCATGGCGTGTAACGGGCGAATCCTTCATGGATGGTGTAACCTTCCTGGATGACCTCAAAATCCGCGGTGGCTGGGGCCAAATGGGTAACTCCAACATCAGCGGCGTGAACCAGTTCAGCCTCTTCGGCGGTAATGTGAATGATTCTTACTACGACATCAACGGCAGCAACACAGGCACTGTGGAAGGTTTTTACCAGAGCCGTATCGGCAACCCCGATGCAAAATGGGAAACTTCGGAAACGACCAACATCGGTTTTGACGCACTCCTGGGCAATGGCAAATGGGACGTGATCCTCGACCTGTGGCGTAAAAAAACCAAAGACCTGTTGTACACAGTACCACTGCCACAGGTAATCGGTTCTTCCGCTGCTTCTCCCGCTGTAAACATCGCGAGCATGCTGAACGAAGGTATCGACCTTCAGATCGTGAACAAAGGCCGCTTCGGCGCCAATTCCCGTTACGAACTGACGCTGACCGGCAGCTGGCTGAACAATGAGATCACCGGCCTCGCTCCAGGTATCGACTACTTCGATTCTTCTCCCGGTACCAACCGCCTGAGCTCTCCGCCGATCCGTAACCAAGTTGGCTACTCGATCTCTGCATTCTATGGCTACGAGGTATTGGGTCTCTTCGCCAACCAGGCAGAAGTAGACGGCGCTCCTACGCAAGACGGTGCCGGCCCCGGCCGTTTCCGTTTCGCCGACCTGAACGGTATGGATGACCAAGGTGAACTCACCGGCCGTCCCGACGGCAAAATCGACGCTGCTGACCGTACGTACCTGGGTAGCCCGGTACCGAAATTCATGGGTGGTGTGAACTTCAAAGTGGTTCTGGGTAATTTCGACGTAGAAACATACATCTACACTGCATTGGGTGGCAAAATCTACAACCTGTCGAAATGGTACACGGACTTCTATCCATCATTCACCGGTGCTGCCATCAGCTCCCGCGTGAAAGATTCCTGGACGACTACCAACCTCGGCGCTGAATTGCCGATTTTCGAAAACGTTTCCAATTTCAGTACCAACACGCAGTCCAACTCTTTTTATGTAGAGAACGGTTCCTACGCTCGTATGCAAAACCTTGCTATCGGCTACACGATTCCGGCCAGCGCGTTGAGCAAAATGAAAGTAAAACGTCTGCGTCTCTATGTTTCTACCAACAACGTTTTCACTATTTCGAAATACAAAGGCCTGGACCCTGCTGTAGGCGGAGCTGTTGATACAACCTTCGGTATCGACATCGGCAACTACCCGGTTACACGCAGCTTCATGTTCGGTGTAAGCGCCGGCCTGTAAGAACTTTTTCGAAATTGACTTTTTCAAAGGTTAAACAATATGAAAAATAAAATCAATAATAAATTACTGATTGGCCTCAACATCGTTCTGTTGGGCAATCTGATCCTCGTAGCGTGCAAAAAAGAGTTCCTCCAGATTCAGCCTACCGGTCAGTTGACCGAGGAAGTACTGTCTTCCAAAAAAGGTATCGAGGGACTTCTGGTTGGCGCCTACAGTATGCTGGGCGGTCGTGGTAACTACTTCGGCGGCGCTTCTAACTGGACCAACGGTAGTATCCAGGGCGGTGATGCCAACAAAGGCACCAATGCAGGTGACTTCAACGACATCAACCCGATCCAGCGTTTTGAAACGCAACCTACTTCCCGCGTGGTTTCTGACCGCTGGGGACCTCTTTACGAAGGTATCAGCCGCTGCAACGCTACGTTGAGGGTGCTGGCTAAATCGGAAGATGCTTCCCTGACGGCTGCCGACAAAACCCGTATCACGGCTGAAGCGCGTTTCCTGCGCGGTCACTACTACTTCGAACTGAAGAAATCGTACAACAACGTTCCTTACGTTGACGAAACGCTGACTTCCGACGAAGCCATCAAAGTTCCGAATACGTCCGACATCTGGCCGAACATCGAAGCAGACTTCCAGTATGCTTTCGACAACCTGCCGGAAACACAAAGTGCAGTTGGCCGTGCCAACAAATGGGCTGCTGCTGCATACCTCGGAAAAGCGTACCTCTTCGAGAAAAAATGGCAACAGGCAAAAACCATGTTCGACCAGGTCATCTCCAGCGGTAAAACTTCCGGTGGCGCTGCCTACGGTTTGGTGGATAACTACGCTCAGTTGTTCAATGCAGAATTCGACAACAACAAAGAATCCATCTTTGCTGTACAGGCTGCTGTAAACACAGGTAGCGTAAACAACGCCAACCCCGACTTCGTACTGAACTTCCCGTACAACACGGGTCCTGCCGGTCCGGGTAACTGCTGCGGATTCTTCCAGCCAAGTTTCGAACTGGCCAACTCTTTCCGCACCGACGCCAACGGCCTGCCGCTGCTCGACGGTTCGTACAACAACGCCGGCAACGAAGTGGTAACCGACCAGGGCAAACTGTCCAACGAAGCGTTCACACCGGATGCAGGTCCGCTTGATCCACGGATCGACCACTCTATCGGTCGCCGCGGTATTCCTTACCTCGACTGGGGTAACTTCCCAGGCTACGACTGGATTCGTGACCAGGCTTACGCAGGTCCTTACGCGCCTAAAAAATACATCTACTACAAATCTCAGGAAGGTACCCTCACCGATGGTAGCTCCTGGACACGTGGTTACGGCGCTATGAACTATGTGATCATTCGTTTTGCCGACGTACTGCTGATGTCTGCTGAAGTAGAAGTTGAACTGAACAACCTGGCAAGAGCACAGGAACTGGTGAATCTGGTTCGCGCTCGCGCAGCCAATGCTGCTTCCTGGGTGAAAAAATCGGATGGCTCGAACGCTGCGAATTATGTGATCGGTCAGTACACCACACCTTGGGCTAGCCAGGACGCTGCACGTACTGCTGTTCGTTTCGAGCGCAAACTCGAACTGTCCGGTGAAGGCCACCGCTTCTTCGACCTGGTTCGCTGGGGTGTCGCCGACGCTACGCTGGATGCATATCTGGCTTATGAAGGCGCCAAACTGCCGATCGCACTCGGTGGTTCTTCCTTCACTCCGAACAAAAACGAGTACTACCCGATTCCGCAAACGCAGATCGACCGTCAAGGTGCCGACGTGCTGAACCAGAACCCGGGCTACTAAACGAGTGTTTGGTGTTTCATTTTTCGTGTTTGGCCTAAACACCATACACTACACACGAAACACATAGAAAAAAGACAGGTTGATGAGGTTCCGGAAACGGCCTTCATCAACCTGCTTTTTTTAATTCCGGTTTAGTAACGATGAAATAACAACTTCACGATTTCAGGCCAATTATTTTGGTGCTAGCCGACTATCTTTTGAGGCGAATAGCAGCGCTCTTTAACGAAAAAGATAGAATGGATAGCGACAAAAGAATGGCATCAAATCGTGAAGTTGTTATTTCATCGTTACTTAAGCAGGTTTTTTCGAACATTGCGCCGCAGGTTTTAATGACCAATCGATATGAAAAACAACCTTTTTTACTTTCTCTTGCTTTCCGGTTTACTGTTCGCGGCCGGATGTGCCGAAAAACAAACGACGCTCTTCCGATTGCTCGACAGCAAAAAGACCGGTATCGAATTCAATAACGATATAACGGAATATGATTCGCTCAATATCCTGAATTCCGAATTCATTTACAACGGCGGCGGCGTCGCCATCGGCGACCTGAACGGCGACGGACTCCAGGATCTCTATTTCACCGGAAATCAGGTGGAAAACAAACTCTACCTGAACAAAGGAAAACTCCAGTTCGAAGATGTGACCGACCGCGCCCATGCGCAAAAAAAGCCTGGTCAATGGTCGGCAGGCATCAGTTTCGTCGACCTGAACCACGACGGCAAACTGGATATTTACGTTTGTAACACCTTCGTTTCAGACCCTGAAAAAAGACAAAACCTGCTCTTCGTCAATCAGGGCAACGACGCCGCGGGAATCCCGCAATTCGAGGAAATGGCGGCGGCTTACGGTATTGCCGATACCACGCACTCCGCCAACGCCCAGTTT
>Ga0209717_1001241_pt1 | contig 28223 bp, 16 predicted proteins | sample AD_UKC048_MetaG_FD_184418 | JGI IMG/M metagenome (GOLD analysis project Ga0209717, IMG submission 184418) | Active sludge microbial communities of municipal wastewater-treating anaerobic digesters from USA - AD_UKC048_MetaG (SPAdes) (version 2) | ecosystem: Engineered > Bioreactor > Anaerobic >... | reverse complement strand
GCCATACGAGCTTCACTTCGGTGTTCGTTTCTCCCGAAGTCGACGACAACATCGATATCGAGATCAATCCGGCCGACCTGAGGACCGATGTCTATCGCTCGTCCGGAGCGGGTGGCCAGCACGTCAACAAGACCGAGTCGGCCGTGCGCATCACGCATGTGCCCACAGGCGTCGTCGTCGCGTGCCAGACCGGACGCTCGCAACACGCCAATCGCGACAACGCGATGAAGATGCTGCGTGCCAAGCTCTATGAACTTGAAGTACAGAAGCGCAATGTCGAGAGGGATGCGCTCGAGGCGACCAAGTCGGACATCGGCTGGGGCCACCAGATCCGCAGCTACGTGCTTGATCAAAGCCGCATCAAGGACCTGCGAACAGGGGTCGAGCGCACCGATACGCAGAAAGTCCTCGATGGCGATCTCGACGAATTCATCGAGGCCAGCCTCAAGTCCGGCCTTGAGGCCGGCGCCAGACGCAGCGATGCCTGATCGTTGGCGTCCCCGCAGAGCGAAGCAGTCGACGCTTGTCCATCCAGAAACGTTTCAACGCACACAACGGATCCACAGATGACGGCCAACAGCAGTCCCGATCAATCGTCAGCGACATCCGCCGGGGCACCGCCAGCGGTCGACGAGAACAAGCTGGTTGCCGAGCGCCGCGAGAAACTTCGCGGCCTGCGTGAAAACGGGGTTGCCTATCCGAACGATTTCCGCATCGATGCGTTCGCCGGCGACCTGCAAACCGAGTTCGCGGATGGCGATCGCTGGAACGCCGAAGCCCTCGCGGCATCACCGCGTCGCGTGCGCATCGCTGGCCGCATGCTGGCCCGCCGCATCATGGGCAAAGCCAGCTTTGTGCAGATCCAGGACATGACAGGGCAGGTCCAGTTGTTCCTGCAGGGTTCCGTGCTCGGCGATTCCTACGAAGCGTTCAAGAGCTGGGACACCGGCGACATCGTCGGCGCCGAGGGCGAGCTGATGCGCACGCGGACCGGCGAACTTTCAATCAAGGTGGATGGCCTGCGCCTGCTGACCAAATCACTGCGTCCATTGCCGGACAAGTGGCATGGGCTGGCCGATATCGAGCAGCGTTACCGTCAGCGCTATGTCGATCTGATCGTCACGCCGGAATCGCGCAGCGCCTTCGTCCTGCGCTCGCGCGCGATCGGCTTCATGCGCCAGTGGCTCGAAGCGACGCCGAGGCGGTTCATGGAAGTCGAGACGCCGATGATGCACATCATTCCTGGCGGTGCGACGGCACGCCCGTTCGTCACCCATCACAACGCGCTCGATCTTGACTTGTACCTGCGCGTCGCACCCGAGCTCTATCTCAAGCGCCTCGTCGTCGGCGGCTTCGAGCGCGTCTACGAGATCAACCGGAATTTCCGCAACGAAGGCGTGTCGACCCGGCACAATCCCGAGTTCACGATGCTCGAGCTCTACCAGGCGTACGCGAGCCATGTGGAAATCATGGATCTGACCGAAGCATTGCTGCGGGAAACGGCAAAAGCCACTTTGGGTCGAACTGCACTGAGCTGGGAAGGCCGCGACATCGACCTCGGGCCGGCATTCCGTCGCTGGCGCATGGACGATGCCGTGCTCGAACACAATCCCGAAATCAAACGCGAGGAACTGCGCGATCGCGAGGCGATGGCGGGCCATTGTACGCGCCTGAAGATTGCCGTGAAGCCCGCTTACGGCTGGGGCAAGATCCTGCTTGAAATCTTCGAGGCAACGGTCGAGGCCAGCCTGATCCAGCCGACCTTCATCACGGCGCACCCGGTCGAGGTTTCGCCGCTGGCGCGTGAAAGCGACCACGAGCCCGGGATCACCGATCGGTTCGAGTTGTTTGTCGGTGGCAAGGAGCTCGCCAATGGCTTTTCGGAACTCAACGATCCGGAAGACCAGGCCGCGAGGTTCCAGGCCCAGGTCGAAGCGATGTCGGCCGGAGACGACGAAGCCATGCATTTCGATGCCGACTACATCCGGGCGCTGGAGTATGGCCTGGCGCCGACCGGCGGACTCGGCATCGGCATTGACCGCTTCGTCATGCTGCTTGCCGATGTCGGCTCGATACGCGACGTGCTCCTGTTCCCCTACATGCGTCCGGAAGCCTGACCACGGGAAACCGTCGTCTGATCAATCGATCGACGCGGGATCGTGGTACCGCCCGGGCTGAACGCCGACCTGATGCGGATTGCGGGCGGCGGTGATGTGATAGCCTTTGGACTTCGGTTATCCGGTTCCAGAACAGCACTCCAGGAAGTTGTTGTCCTGCTATCGGATGGCGGACGCGTGGGATCTCCCGATCCTGCGCGAGCGACGGCGGAGGATGCGGTTTGAATGTACTGATCGTCGACGACCAACCTTCTGCCCGGACCATGCTTCGACACGTCGTCGAGGGGATCGGGCCGGTGGTGCATGTCTCTGATTTCGGGAATCCGGTCGACGCCTTGCGCTGGTCGGAATCCAACAGCACGGACCTGCTCCTGCTCGACTATCGGATGCCGGAAATGGACGGTCTCGAGTTTGCGCGGCGATTCCGGCGTCCGTTCTCGCGACGCGATGTCCCGATCGTGCTGATCAGCGTGGTCGGAGACGAACCGGTACGCCAGGCAGCGCTTGATGCCGGTGTCATCGATTTCCTGATCAAGCCGGTGCGGCCACGCGAGCTCAGGTCACGTTGCAAGAACCTGTTGCAGATGCGTCGCCAGGGCGAGTCGGTCAAGGAGCGGGCCCGATCGCTTGAGCAGAAGGTCCTCGAGGGCGTGCAGGAAATCGAGCAGCGTGAGCGCGAGATGCTGTTTCGCCTTGCCAGGGCCATCGAATATCGGGATTCCGGAACGGGCGCGCACTTGCTGCGCATGGCCCGCTATTCCGAAATGATTGCCGAGGAGATCGGCATGCCCGAGGAGGATGTGCGCACGCTTGCCTTGGCAGCGCCGCTTCACGACATCGGCAAGATCGGTGTGCCTGACTCGATCCTGCTCAAGCGCGGCAGCCTCACCGACGAGGAAATGGCGGTGATGCGCAAGCATCCGTTGATCGGCTTCGAGATCCTGCGCGACAGCCAGAGCCGGTTCGTGCAGACCGGTGCGCAGATCGCGCTGAGGCACCACGAGCGCTGGGATGGAAGCGGTTACCCGGACGGCCTGAAAGGGGAACAGATCCCGCTGAACGCCCGTATCGTGGCCATTGCCGATGTGTTCGATGCACTGACATCCGAACGTCCGTACAAGCGGGCCTGGAGCAACGAGGAGTCGTTCAGCTACCTGAGGGAGCACGCTGGCACGTTATTTGATAGTGCTTGTGTCGAGATCTTGCTGGCCAACGAGTCTCGTATCATCGAAATCCAGCAGGCCAAGTTGGCGCCACCAGGTTTCGGATTCTGAAACCTGTCGTTCGCGCTGAAGGAGGCGGCTCGAATGCGAATCTTCACCCACAAGCTGCGTTCATGGTGCGAAGCGTGCCCTGACAATGAGCGCGTTCAGGTGGCTTTGCGCCTCCTCATCGTCGCGCCATTCCTGATTCTTGCCTTCGCGGTGGCATGGGCGCAGGACTTCGACTGGCAGGTTGCCGCGCGGGCCTTGCTGATCCTGACCCTCGAAAGCGCTGTTCTGGCCGCGGTCCTCGCACATGCGGCGATCGTCCCGGCGGCGTCGCCCGTGCGGTGCGGAATCCGCCAGGTTTCCGACTTTGCCACGATCGCAGCGATGATGTGCCTGGGTCCTGCGTTCGCACCGCTGTACGTGGTCTGCCTTGGGCTGGCAATCGACAGCGGATCGCGTTCCAGCGTGCGTCAATTGTCGGCATCGGTGTACCTGGCAACCGCCTCGTTCGCGGCTGTCGTCGCCGGTACCGACTATTGGCGCGCGAATCTGCCGCTTGCACTCGCCTTGCTGATCAGCCTGGCCGCTGTCCCCGTGTACGTGGCCTGGTTGCGTCATGCACCCGCTCGCGCGATGCGGCGATCGGGTCTGGCCAGCAACACCAGGAGTGGCCGGATCGACGGAGCCAACACCGGGCTGATTGCCTGGGGCGGCCCCGAGCCGGACGCATCGGGATCGGAGCCTGCGTCGCGATCAGGTGCTGAAAGCCCTGATCCGCTGGTGTTGGCCTGCCGGACTGCAGGCTCGCGCTCGACGCGAGGTCATGATCCGCTCCATGCGCCGAACCTGAAGACTCTGCTACGGACGATGCAGGGTTCGACATTCGAGCTAGCCGCCTTGCTCGACAGCCTCTGCGGGATGCTTCGGCCGGTAGCCGTCGAGAAAGGTCTCAGGTTCGAGACGCGCGTCGGTCCGGGTGTTCCCGCGGTCCTGCGAGGCGATGCCGCGCGCCTGCGCCAGATTCTTTTCGTGCTGGTATCCAACGCATTCGAGTCGACCGGGCGGGGACGGGTGACCGTCGATGTATCATTGCGCAGCGTTCGGCTCGCCCAAGGCTTTCCATTGCGGTTTTCCGTGCTCGATACCGGTTTCGGCATTCCGGATGCGGCACGCGAAAGCTTGCTGGATACGGTGGTTCCAGCCGGTTTCGGGAGCGGGCAGGGCCTCGCCCCCATCGATGAAGGCTGCACGGTCCGATCACTGGCTGAATCGGTCGGTGGCAACCTCTCGTCGGAAGGCATCGCCGGCAAGGGATCGCATTTCTGGGTCGACCTCGAACTTGCCGAGGGCGTCGAAACCGTGGCGTCGCACCGCGTTGCTGCGACAACCGGCAGCAACATCATCGAGTTCTCCGACCCCTTTGTTCGTCATCGCGCGCGCATCAGGCCGCTTGAACTGCTGATTGCCGACGACCAGCCCGCCAATCTCAGCCTGCTGCGTCGGATTCTCGAAAAAGCCGGCCATCGGGTGCGTTCGGCAAGCATGGCAGACGAGGTGCTTGTCGCGATCGACAACAACCGGCTCGACGCCGTCCTCGTTGATGTGAATATCTCCGGAATCGGCGCGGTAGACCTGATCAAGCGGAGCAGGATCACGCAGCCGCGGGCCGCAGGCATGCCCTTCGTCGTGTTTTGCGCAGACGCCGACGCGGTATCGGATGCGGCGCAGATCGGCGCCTATGCAGTCCTTGAAAAGCCGGTCGCTGTTTCCGGCCTGCTCGCGACTCTCGCCGGAATCGCGCTGGGATCCTCGTCATTGCCGAGCAGGACGCCTGAGCCTGAACGGATTGTGGGGACGGATGAATTGATCTCGGCGCGTGTGATCGAGGAACTGCGCGAACTGAGGCTCGGAGAGGCATTTCTCGACGTCTTCATCGGTGAATGCGTGCGGGATTCGGCCAAGTGCATCGTCGAGCTGGAGAAGCTGGCGATGGCATCTCGCTGGGAGCAATACCGCGACCAGTGCCATGCACTCAAGGGGGTGGCCGGCAACATGGGTGCAGTCAGGCTGGCGGAGGTTGCTTCGCGCGGCATGCACATGGCGAGCTGGGAACTTGCTGCCCATGGCAGGTCGCTGATTGCTGAACTCTCGAGGGAACTCGAACGCGCCGGTGTCGCGTTGAAGCGCGTGATGACGGCCCTCGTTGTGGAGACCGGACCGGACATGGCCTGACCGGATACGCGGGACTCGAACATTCCAGGCCGGAATGGGTTCCAGCTTGCCGGAACTGCAACTATCTGTTAATTGTGACTTTTCCAATGAAGCGCGAATGAGCACGCCTGATCGTGATTGTTCGCCGAGCGGCTTGCCATGCTCATAGACATCGTCGAAGGCGCGATCGACAGGACCGACACCGGGCTTCGGAAGATCCTCGCTGCCCAGTCGAGGATGCGTGTCGTCGTCGCCCTGGTGGTTGTCGGGGCCGAGATCTGGTTCCATCTGAGCACTCCCGATGCCATGGTCGGGCGCCTTGTCGCCGTGAGTTTGGCCTATTGCGCCTATGTGTCGGTCATGATCTTGCTGGTGCGCTCGCCCGCGCGAGCGCCGGCGCAGCATCTGCTGTTGGCCACGGCCGTACTCGACCCCCTGGCCTTGTCGGCATGGCTGGTGGTGTTCGGCGAGTACGGCAGCATCATGGTCGGCTTCTATCTGTTCACGATCCTGGGCTTCGGCTTCCGCACAGGTCGACCGCTGATGCACCTGTGCCAGCTGACTTCGGTCGCCGGTTTCCTGATGGTCCTTCTCAGCGTGCCGTTCTGGCAACAGCATCCGGTGATCTGGGTGGCCCTGTTGCTGCCCCTGGTGGTGGTGCCGATGTATGCCGGGGCCCTGATCAAGACGCTGCGCGAATCGCGCGAATTCGCCGAACGGGAAAGCCAGGCCAAGTCCGCGCTTCTGGCCAAGGTCAGCCATGAACTGCGCACGCCGCTGACCGGCATCATCACGGCGACCGAGCTGCTGGCTGCAGAGGTGAGTTACGAGTCGGTAACCCGGCGCACGGACACCATCCTCACCCTGTCCAACGAGTTGCTGCGCGAAATCAATGAGCTGCTCGATGTCGCCCGCTACAGCGCGCGCGCCGAGCAGCTGGAGGTCGCTCCGTTCGACCTGGGCCAGAAGGTCAAACTGGTCTGCGACGCGCTGGATGCCGTGGCCGCGAAGAAGGGCATCGGATTCTCCGTCGCCCTCGATCCGGACATCACCGATCTCGTCAAAACCGACGCCCACTATCTCGGTCGCGTCCTGCTCAATCTCGCCGGCAACGCGGTCAAGTTCACGGATCGGGGCCGCGTCGATGTGGCCGTCGACCTGCTCGGCGAAACCGAGACGACATATCAGCTGCGTTTCAGCGTCGAGGATTCCGGCATCGGCATACCGGAATCCTTCCATGCTTCGCTCTTCGAGCCCTTCGCCCAGGTGGAACAGGGACCGGACCGGCGCTATGGCGGCACCGGCCTGGGCCTGGCGTTTTCGCGGCAGATCGTCGAGTTGATGGGCAGCGAGTTGCAATTCGAGAGCAAGCTTGGCAAGGGCAGCCGTTTCTGGTTCGACCTGACCCTCGCGCGCAGCAAGGCGCCGCTTGAGCTCCCCGATTCCACGCTGGCCTTGCCGGCGCCTCCACCGATCGAGCCGCTGCGCATCCTCGTCGCCGAGGACAATGAAACCAACCTCATGCTGTTGCACGAACTGCTGGTCGGCGATGGCCATGAAGTGACCACCTGCGCCAGCGGTATGGCCGCGCTGGATGCGCTCGTCGAACAGGAATTCGACCTGCTCCTGCTGGATTACAACCTCGGCGACATGGATGGTGTGCGCCTGTTGCAGACCTATCGTTTCGGTCGAACCAACCCGGCCCGGGCCATGTTCCTGACCGCCGATACGTCCCCGCAGACCGCCGTACGCCTGCGCGATTCCGGAGGCGTCGGGGTGATGTACAAGCCGATCACGCTAGCTCGCCTGCGCATGGCGATCCGTGACCTCGGCAAGCCCGACGACGTCGAGCTGAACGCGTCCGACCCGACGCCAGTCGCCGGCAGCAGTCCGCGCCCGTCGCGCCCGGTCCTGACCGCGATCGTTGCCAGTCCGATCAACGCCGGAGTCATGGAAGAACTGAAATCCGTCAGCAGCCGGTCGGAATTTTTCCCCAACCTGCTTGCGGAAGCATGCAACGACATACAGCGCAATGCGCAGAACGTCATTGACGGCCTGTCGGATCGTCAATATGCCGCGGTGCGAGACGCGGCGCATGCACTCAAGGGAGTCAGCGGTGACGTAGGTGCCGTTCGCCTGGTCGCATTGGCCGGCAATCTGATGGCCGCGACCCGGGAGGAACTTGATCTCGCGCAGGATCGCTGGTCGACCGACCTGGCCGAAGCGGTGCGCGCCACCGTTGTTGCGCTGAAAAAGGAAATACAGAGGGCTCAGGGGGGCGTATCAGCTGACGGCGCGTCCTCGCTGTAGTTTGACCAGGGTTTCCATCACTCGCAGATCCTGCGGTCCCAGGCACATCGCGGTCTCGACCCATTCGTCCACCACCTGGTGCAGCTCGGTCAGATCCAGCGGTGCGATCCGGTGCCGGCTGCGTTGCAGCATCAGGCGTGCCGGCCGATGTTTGACATGCTCGGCGATGAGTCTTTCGACGGCGCGTTCGCCCTCTCCACGCGGACATATCTCGTCGATGACGCCCATGTCCAGCAGTGTCTTCGCGCTGTAAATGCGGCCATCGCCGAGCATGCGCTCTGCCGCCCGGGCCCCGATGCGCTGCGCCAGCAGGCTCATGCCACCCGTGCAAGGGAACAGGCCGAACAGGATTTCCGGAAAGCCGAACTCGCTGTGTTCCTCGGCGACGATGAAATCGGCGGCCAGCGCGGTCTCGAATCCGCCACCCAGTGCGCGGCCCTGGATCAGTGCGATGCTGGTGGTCTGCGTGCCCAGCTCGCCCGACCATTCAAACAGCATGTCGGCGCAGACCCGGGAATAGCGATGCAGGGATTCGCGATCGCGACGGCGGATGCAATCGTGAAAATGTGCAAGGTCGCCACCGAGGCTGAAATAGTCGGGGTGCGACGACTTCATGACGGTGTAGTGCACCGGCTGCAGGAATCCCATCGAAGGCCAGCATGCATCGTGCTGCTTGAGGCTGTGAAACAGGCCCCTCAGGTCGTCGATCAATGGCACCGTGAAACAGGGTGGCCGTCCGTCGACCGAATCGGGCAGGGTCAACCAGAGGACATTGCTGCCCCCGGTATCGAACCTCGTATCGACATACCGCGATGCGGGGACTGACGGAAAAACATGTACTGCGTTCATTACAAGCACCCTCCTGGGGAAAAAAGAGCGCTTCCGTATGAAGCGCTCGTCAGTTAGTTGACGCTTCAGAGACAGGAAATTTGGTGAGCAAATCGTGCTCCTTGGAAACTGCAAGTGCGACATTCGTCCCACCGAAGCCAGCGGACAGGGAAACCGCGTGTTCCACCGGAGTATCCAGCTCCGGCTCGTTCGCAATGTGATGAAGCTTGCACTCCGGATCGATCTCGTCAAGATGCGCCGTCGCCGGCAGGAACGACCCCTGGATCGCCAGCGCGCAAATGGCCAGTTCCATGGCGCTGGTGCCGCCCAGCAGATGGCCATGAATGGCCTTCGTGGAACTGACCGGCAGGCTATCGGCCGCCTCGCCAAAGGCGGCGCGGATGGAGTCCGTCTCGATCGGGTCGCCGCCGCGGGTGGCCGTGGCATGGGCATTGAAATAGCTGACCTGTTCGGGACGCAACCGTGCATCCGCCAGAGCGGCCCGTATGGCCGCCGTCTGACCCTCCGGGCTGGGTGAGCCGATATGAAAGCCGTCGGAGGCGATGCCGTATCCGGAGAGTCGACCATAGCAGGCTGCGCCGCGTTTCTCGGCATGCGCGCGCGACTCGATCAGCATGAAAACGGAACCCTCGCCGAGCACAAGTCCCGTGCGCCTGGAAGAGAACGGCCGGCAACTGCGTGACACGTCCACAGGGTCGACTTCGGCCAGTGCGCGCAAGCCGAACCACAGGCCCATGAAGGTGGGAATCAGGGCCGCTTCCGCGCCGCCCACCAGGGCCACATCGAGGCGGCCCTCGCGAATCGCCAGGCAGGCCTCGCCGATGGCCGCGCCGGAGGAGGAACACGCGTTGCTGTTGGTGATGACCGGACCGAGGATCCTGTGCTTGATGGAAATCAGGGCTGGCGCCGCATTCAGCATGCTGGCCATGATCGTGTAGGGCTTGGAACTTCCGACCTTGTCGACATGGAACTGGCGCACCCAGTCGTGCTCGCTTTTCACGCCGCCGGTGACGGATCCGTAATACAGGCCGGCACGCTGGGCGTAGCCCTCGAACTGCTCGATGCCCCCATCCTTGAGGGCTTGGCCCGCCGCGAGCATGGCGATCTGGCTGCAGCGGTCCATGTAGGCGAGCTCGAGCTTGCTGAACTGGTCGCTGAAATCGCGCTCGATCAATCCCGCAGGCAACGTCCTGGACATCTGCGGCGACTGCCACAAGCGAATGCCGGAACGGTTCTGCAACAGGCTTTCGCGCAACTCCGGTACGGATAGTCCAATCGGTGAAACAACACCCATCCCCGTAATGACGACGTCCTGCTTGCTGGTCGCCATCGCCTAGGCACCCAGATTGCGCTGGATCATCTTCACGACATCGCCAACGGTCGCATCGCGCGGCATCGAGAGATCATTCAACTTCACGCCGAGCCGGTCTTCGGTTTCGAGCATCACGTCAAGCACGAGCATCGAATCGAGCCCGAGCTCACGCAGTGATGCGTCGAGGGTGGCGGATTCGACGGGGATGTCAAACCGTTCCTGCAGGAAGTTCTGCAGGGAGGCCAGGATGCTTTCAGTATCATGTTGATTCATTGATTGTTTTTCCTGCTTCAGTGCGAAACGCCGGGAGCTGCTTGCGCACGGCTCCTCCACTGGGGGTGTTTGTGAACCCGGGCACGCAGCGTGCCAATCGCCGACACCCGGTTGTTGCCGTGCGGGCGGCGGCCCTGCGCGACGCGGTATCCATCCCGCTGCCCACAAGGGCCGCAATGCCTGCTGCGTGCCCCTTGGTCGACTAGCCGCGTTGGTGCGAGTGCTTTGCGGGCCGGGTCGCGGCACGCAACGAACGATGCGTGCCGGGGCTTTTGCGCGGTCCTACAGTCTACCCGTGAATTGACCAAAGGTTAAAGAATGCAAATTCCATGGCGCGTGATACCACGCTGGCCCGCGTGGCAGGCCGGGCAGGCAGCCGACTGTCCCCGGGATGCCCCGGCAGCCGTGTGCCCGCGGACCGCGCAGCGATTGCTCCCGATGTGTGGCTTGCGCCACCTGATCAGCGTTGACCAGGGCAACCCGACCCTGCGCGCCCCGGGTTTCGACTCCATGACGAACCGCCGGTTCTGTCGCAACGCCGGCCGGCGCGGTCGCGCCAGCCACGTAGAAGCGTTGCTTGGCCCGAATCGTGCTGGTGTATGTTATGCGGCCACCGCGTGAGCCTTGGACGGGGATGACGCCAGGCATTGGCAAGGGCGGCGCGTTCACTGGAGGCGACAGGATGAGTCACGATTTGCCGGAACGGTTCGTGCGGCATACGCGCATGCCGATCCGTTCCATTGTGCTGGTCAGCATGGGCGCCCGCAGCTGGGAGACCGAGGTCGAGAACATCTCGGCAACCGGTCTGCTCGCGCTGCGTCCTGCCGACTGGAACGCAAACGCGGGCGATCGCTGTGTGCTCGACCTGCTGGTCGGCACGGAGCTGCATATCCATCTGGAAGCCAACGTCACCCGTTTGACTCCGAATCACATCGGATTCGCCTACACCAGCATCCCGGAGGACAAGGAGCACGCACTGTGGGGATTGCTCGGACAGTTTGCCGACAACACCGAAGCGCCGATGGATGGATCTTCGGCCGACTGAAACCGCTTGCCTCGCCGGTCAGCCCGGCTTGGTCACCGCATCGCGCAATTCCCGGCGCAGGATCTTGCCGACGTTGCTTTTCGGCAGCGATTCGCGGAATTCGACGTATTTGGGCTGCTTGTAGCCGGTCAATTCAATGCGGCAATGCGCGCGAACGGCCTCTTCGGTCAATCCCGGGTCCTTCTTGACGATCACCAGCTTGACCGCTTCGCCGGACTTTTCGTCTGGCACCCCGATCGCGGCTACCTCAAGGACACCCGGCATCGAGGCGACCACGTCCTCGATCTCGTTCGGATACACGTTGAATCCCGACACCAGGATCATGTCCTTCTTGCGGTCGACGATATAGAAAAATCCCTTCTCATCCATGCGCGCGATGTCGCCGGTATGCAGCCAGCCTTGTGCATCGATGATCTTGGCGGTCTCCTCAGGGCGGTTCCAGTAGCCTTTCATGACCTGCGGGCCGCGAACGCAGAGTTCGCCGATTTGCCCGATGGGCTGGGCGATGCCCTCGTCATCCTGGATGTTTACCTCGGTCGACGGTATCGGCAGGCCGATTGAACCGTTGTATTCGGCGATATCGAGCGGATTGATGCAGACGGCGGGCGAGGTTTCGGTCAGGCCGTAGGCTTCGGCCAGGGTCGAGCCGGTGACCTTCTTCCAGCGATCGGCCACCGCACGTTGCACAGCCATGCCGCCGCCGAGCGTCATGCGCACGCTGGAGAAGTCGAGGTCGTTGAAGCCGGGTGTATTGAGCAGGCCGTTGAACAGCGTGTTGACACCCGTGATGCTCGTGTAACGGATACGCCCGAGTTCGGCGACGAAACCCTTCATGTCGCGCGGGTTGGTGATCAGGTAGTTGTGGCCGCCGAGCTTCATGAAGGTCAGGCAGTTCGCGGTCAGGGCGAAGATGTGGTACAGCGGCAACGCCGTGATGATGACCTCTTCGCCTTCCTGCATGCCGGCACCGATCCATGCGCTGGCCTGCTGCATGTTGGCGATCATGTTGCGATGGGTCAGCATGGCGCCCTTGGCCACGCCGGTGGTGCCGCCCGTGTACTGCAGGAACGCGATGTCGTCAGCGGCCACCTGAGGCTTGGGTGGTGGCCCGTTCGATCCGCGACCGAGTGCGGAATTGAAGCGGATCGCGCCAGGCAGGGAAAATGGCGGCACGAGTTTCTTGACGTGCTTCACCACGAAATTCGTGATGACCGATTTCGGGAAACCGAGCAGATCACCGAGGCCCGTCGTGATGATGTGCCGGACCTGCGTATCCGCCGCGACGCTGGCGACCGTGTGCGCGAAATTGTCGAGGACGATGATCGCGCTCGCGCCGGAGTCCTCGAGCTGGTGCTTGAGCTCGCGCGCCGTGTACATCGGATTCGTGTTGACAATGATCATGCCGGCGCGCAGGGCGCCGCAGATCGCGATCGGGTACTGCAGGACGTTCGGCATCATCATCGCGATGCGATCGCCCTTCACGCACTTGAGGTCGTTGACGAGGAAACGGGCGAACTGCTGGCTCAGCCGGTCAAGGTCGCCATAGTTGATGGTTCGGCCCATGTTCGAGAAGGCCGGCCGATGCCTGAAGCGGTCGAAGCAGTTTTCCAGCAAGGCGATGATGGATGGAAATTCGTCGAGGTTGATTTCCTGCGGAACACCCTTGGGGTAGTGGTCCAACCACGGTCGATTGCTGTTGCCTGACATGTTTCCTCCAGCGGGGCCAGCGCGTCGCCGTCTGATATCCGGGCCAATCGTGCCGTACGGACGCGTATGATCGGGTGATTGCAGCACAGCGCGCGAACATGCGGCAAGGCGCAGTGCAGCGCGACAATCCGCTTTCCCCGGCGAATGCGGCTATTGCAAGAGGAGAACGATCCTGCCCTTTTTTCCTGCCAGCAGCGGTGTATTCCGGGTCCAGTCGGGTTTTCGATTCGCGCTGCGCCTGGCTCTGCTCGTTGGCCTGCTCGTCGTGTCGGCTTGCAGCCGTTCGTCCGACGAAGAACGGATCCGTGACGCGATCGGCGCGATGCAGGACGCTGTCGAGGCGGGCCGGCCGGCGGATTTCATGGCCTTCGTTGCAGAGGATTTCACCGCGGACTCCGGAGCGGTCGATCGCCAGGGTCTGCACAACCTGCTGCGGCTCCAGGTGCTTGGCAACGCCCATATCGATATGCGCCTCGTGTCGACAGGAACAGAGATGTTCGAGTCGCGGGCGAACGTCACCGTGGTTGCCGTGTTCACCGGCGGCAACGGGCGATGGTTGCCGGAGCGTGCCTCGTCGTGGCGGATTGTCAGCGGCTGGCGCAAGCACGACGGCGACTGGCAGTGCGTCAACGCGCAATGGGAACCGGTGCTTTAGCTTCGGCCGGGTGCTTTGCGCCCGGCACCGGCCGCACGCGACTTGTGTTCAGGCGGACTTTCCGGATCTGGCCAACTGGCGCAGGACGTAGGGAAGAATGCCGCCGTGACGGAAGAACTCGCGTTCCTTCGGCGTGGCCAGCAAGACATCGACCATGAACTCCTTGCGGCTGCCGTCCTCAGAGACCGCCGCAACCCTGGCCTCGCGCGCGGTGGCGCCATCAAGCCCGGTGATGTCGAAGGTTTCCCGACCGGTCAAGCCGAGTGACTTTGCACTCTGGCCCGCCTTGAACTGGCAGGGCAGGACGCCCATGCCGACGAGGTTCGAGCGATGGATGCGCTCGAAGCTTTCGGTGATGACGGCCTTCACGCCCAGCAACAGCGTTCCCTTTGCTGCCCAGTCCCGCGACGAACCCGTGCCGTATTCCTTGCCGGCGAGGACGACCAGCGGTGTTGCTGAATTTCTGTAGCGCATCGCCGCGTCGTAGATCGACAGCTCGTCACCGCTCGGGATATGCACGGTGTAACCGCCTTCGACGCCGTCGAGCATCAGGTTCCTGATGCGTATATTGGCGAAGGTGCCGCGCACCATGACCTCGTCGTTGCCGCGGCGCGAGCCATAGGAATTGAAATCCTTCGGTTGCACGCCGTGTTCGATCAGATAGCGACCGGCCGGCGAATCCTTCTTGATCGAGCCCGCCGGCGAGATGTGGTCGGTCGTGATCGAATCACCGAACAGGCCCAGCACGCGGGCGCCGCGAATGTCCTCGACCGTGCCGACTTCCATCGTCATGCCGTCGAAATAGGGCGGATTCTTCACGTAGGTCGAGTTGTCCCACGCATATTGGTCGCCACTCGGCGAGTCGATGTGGTTCCAGCGCGAATCACCGCGGAACACGTCCGCGTAGTTGTCCTTGAACATCTGCGGATTGATCGCGCCGGCAATCGTGTCGCTGATCTCCTGGTTGGATGGCCAGATGTCGGCGAGATAGACCGGTTTGCCGTTCCTGTCGCTGCCCAGCGGGTCGGATTCGAGATTGATGTCGATCGTTCCAGCCAGCGCGTAGGCGACCACGAGCGGCGGCGAGGCCAGGTAATTCATCTTGACTTCCGGGTGGACGCGACCCTCGAAGTTGCGATTGCCCGAAAGAACCGAAGCGACGGCGAGGTCGCCTTCGGCAATCTCCTTGCTGATCTCCGCTGGCAGCGGCCCCGAATTGCCGATGCAGGTCGTGCAGCCATAACCGACCACATAAAAGCCGACCTTTTCGAGTTCATGCAGCAATCCGGTTTTCTTGAGGTAGTCGGTGACGACCAGCGAGCCAGGCCCGAGCGACGGTTTCACCCAGGGTTGCGATTGGAGTCCGCGCGCGGCTGCCTTCTTGGCCAGCAAACCCGCGGCAAGCATGACGGCCGGATTCGAGGTGTTCGTGCACGAGGTGATCGCCGCGATGACCACGGCGCCATCCTTCAACGGGACCTTCGGTACGTGGGGCCCGCAGGCATTGGCGCTGGCGTCATGGCCGACGGCGGTCGAGCCACCTTCGCCTTCGAAGCGATCCATGGTGACTGCGCGTGGCTTGCGACCGACCGTGAACCCGGCCAGGGCCTGCTCGAAACTTGCCTGCATGTCGCCGAGCAGGACCCGATCCTGCGGCCGCTTCGGTCCGGCCATCGACGGCTTGACGTCGGCAAGATCCAGTTCCATCGTTGAGCTGAACTCGGCATGCGGCGTGGCGTCGTCGTGCCACAACTGCTGCGCTTTTGCGTAAGCCTCGACGAGGGCGATCTGCTCCTCGCTGCGACCGGACAGGCGCAGATAGCTGATCGATTCGGCATCGATCGGAAAGATCCCGCAGGTCGCGCCGTACTCTGGCGCCATGTTGGCGATGGTCGCGCGATCGGCCAGCGGCAGGTGCTTGAGTCCGCTGCCGAAGAATTCGACGAACTTGCCGACCACGCCATGCTTGCGCAGCATCTGGGTTGCAGTCAGGACCAGATCGGTCGCGGTGACGCCTTCGCCAAGCTTGCCGCTCAGCTTGAAGCCGACCACCTGCGGGATCAGCATCGAGGAGGGCTGGCCGAGCATGGCCGCCTCGGCTTCGATGCCGCCGACGCCCCAGCCAAGCACGCCGAGCCCGTTGATCATCGTCGTATGCGAATCGGTGCCGAATACCGTGTCCGGGAACGCCCACTCGGCACCGTTCCTGTTGCCGGTCATGACCACGCGGGCGAGGTGTTCGAGATTGACCTGATGGACGATTCCGGTGCGCGGCGGCACCACCTTGAAATTGTTGAACGCTTTCTGGCCCCAGCGCAGGAACGCGTAGCGCTCCTGGTTGCGTTCGAATTCCATCTCGACATTCTTCTCGAGCGAATTGACCGATCCGAAGTAGTCGACCTGCACCGAGTGGTCGATGACCAGTTCGGCAGGCGCCAACGGGTTGATCAGGGTCGGGTCGCCACCGAGGGCGACCATCGCGTCGCGCATCGCCGCGAGGTCCACCACGCAAGGGACGCCGGTGAAATCCTGCAGCACGACACGAGCCGGCATGAAGGCGATTTCGGTGTCGGATTCGGATTTCGCGTTCCAGCTGGCGACCGCCGTGATCTCCTTCGCGGTCACATCGATGCCATCCTCGTGGCGCAGGAGGTTTTCGAGCAGGATCTTCATCGAGTACGGCAGCCTCGCCAGGTCGAAGCGTTGACCGAGGCGGGAAAGACTCGCGTAGCGATACTGCTTGCCGTTGACCTTCAGGGTGTCGTGGGTCGAGAAGCTGTCAATCATGGCGATACTCCTGGCAAGGGGCTGGGCGAGGGAAGCAGAGCGTCCGCGTGTTCCTATCCTAGCGCGAAGCGCAGTTCCGGATTCAGGCGCTGCGACGCGCGCGATACGCCGCTTCGCGGCTAACGTGGACGGCAGCCTGCGGCGTTGCGGGAGTAGGCCCGAAACGGCTAAAATGAGCGGCTGCAAGGGCGTGTTTGTTCGCCCGCATGGGCCCGCGCCCTGGCGGTTGCCGATGCCTGTGCACCCATGGCTGGACGTCACTGGGCGAGCCCGCCTCCCTGTCTGCTCAACGGATCCAAACACCGATGCTGACCTCCTATCGCCAACATGTCGCCGAGCGCGCTGCCCTCGGTATTCCACCGCTGCCCTTGTCGGCGCAACAGACAGCCGGACTGATCGAGCTGCTCAAGCGCCCGGGTGCGGAAGACGGAGCATTCCTGCTCGACCTGATCACGCACCGGGTTCCGGCCGGCGTCGACGATGCGGCCAAGGTCAAGGCCTCCTACCTTGCAGCGATCGCGTTCGGGACCGAGCAAAGCCCGTTGGTCACGCCGCAACGTGCGACCGAACTGCTTGGCACGATGCTCGGCGGCTACAACATCCACCCGCTGGTCGAACTGCTTGATCATGCTTCGCTCGGCGGCATCGCTGGCGACGCCCTGAAGAAAACCCTGCTGATGTTCGATGCCTTCCATGACGTCAAGGAAAAGGCGGACAACGGCAATGTGCACGCGAAGGGCGTGCTGCAGAGCTGGGCCGATGCGGAATGGTTCACGAGCCGCCCGTCCGTGCCCGAATCGCTGACGATCACGGTGTTCAAGGTCAGTGGCGAGACCAATACCGACGATCTCTCGCCGGCACCCGATGCGACCACGCGCCCCGATATTCCGTTGCACGCACTGGCGATGCTGAAGAATCCGCGCGATGGCATCACGCCGGAGGAGGATGGCAGGCGCGGTCCGGTGGCGTTCATCGAGTCGCTCAAGGCCAGGGGCCACCGGGTTGCCTACGTCGGCGATGTCGTCGGTACCGGTTCAAGCCGCAAGTCGGCGACCAATTCGGTGCTCTGGTTCACCGGCGAGGACATTCCATTCATTCCGAACAAGCGTTACGGCGGGGTCTGCCTCGGCAACAAGATCGCGCCGATCTTCTACAACACGATGGAAGATGCCGGCGCCTTGCCGATCGAACTCGATGTCAGCCAGATGAACATGGGCGACGTGATCGAACTGCGCCCGTATGAAGGCAAGGCGTTGAAGGACGGCGTCGTGGTCGCCGGGTTCAAGGTCAAGTCCGAGGTGCTGTTCGACGAAGTGCGCGCAGGCGGGCGCATCCCGTTGATCATCGGTCGTGGCCTGACCGCCAAGGCACGCGATGCGCTTGGCCTGGCACCCTCGACCTTGTTCCGCCTGCCGGAAAACCCGGCCGGCAGCACGAAGGGATACACGCTCGCGCAGAAGATGGTCGGTCGCGCCTGCGGCCTGGCGGAAGGCGAGGGCATCCGCCCGGGCACCTATTGCGAACCGCGCATGACCTCGGTCGGCTCGCAGGACACGACCGGTCCGATGACCCGCGACGAACTCAAGGATCTTGCCTGCCTCGGCTTCAGCGCCGATCTGGTCATGCAGTCGTTCTGCCACACCGCGGCCTATCCGAAGCCGGTCGACGTGACGATGCATCATGAGCTCCCGGAATTCATCAGCACGCGCGGCGGCATTCCGCTGCGCCCCGGTGACGGCATCATCCACTCCTGGCTCAACCGCATGCTGCTGCCGGATACGGTAGGCACCGGCGGTGATTCGCATACGCGTTTTCCGATCGGCATTTCGTTCCCGGCCGGATCCGGCCTCGTTGCGTTCGCCGCGGCGACAGGTGTCATGCCGCTCGACATGCCCGAATCCGTGCTGGTCCGCTTCAAGGGCGAACTGCAGCCTGGCGTGACCTTGCGCGACCTGGTCAACGCGATCCCGCTGTACGCGATCAAGGCTGGTCTGCTCACGGTCGAGAAGAAGGGCAAGAAGAACATCTTCTCGGGTCGCATCCTCGAAATCGAAGGTATGCCGAATCTCAAGGTCGAGCAGGCGTTTGAACTCTCCGACGCCTCGGCCGAGCGATCGGCCGCCGGTTGCACCGTGCACCTGGACAAGGCGCCGATCATCGAATACATCACCAGCAATATCGTCATGCTGAAATGGATGATCGCGCAGGGTTACAAGGACGTGCGCAGCATCAAGCGCCGCATCCAGGCCATGCAGGCATGGCTTGCCGACCCGAAGTTGATGGCGCCCGATGCCGATGCCGAATATGCCGCCGTGATCGAGATCGATCTCGCCGACGTGCACGAGCCGATCGTGGCCTGTCCGAACGATCCCGACGACGTGAAGACGCTGTCCGATGTTGCCGGCGCGGTCATCGATGAGGTCTTCATCGGTTCGTGCATGACCAATATCGGTCATTTCCGCGCGGCCTCGAAACTGCTCGAAGGCAAGCGCGACATCCCGACCAAGCTTTGGGTCGCTCCTCCCACCAAGATGGATGCGGCCGAACTGACCAAGGAAGGCCACTACGGAACCTTCGGTACGGCCGGCGCGCGCATGGAAATGCCGGGCTGCTCGCTGTGCATGGGCAACCAGGCCCAGGTGCGTGAAGGCGCGACCGTGTTTTCGACCAGCACGCGCAACTTCCCGAACCGACTGGGCAAGAATTCGAATGTGTATCTCGGCTCGGCCGAGTTGGCAGCGATCTGTTCGCGTCTCGGGCGCATCCCGACCAAGGACGAATACATGGTCGACATGGGCGTGCTCAAGGCGAGCAGCGAGCGCATCTATCGCTACATGAATTTCGACCAGATCAGCGAGTTCACCGACGCGGCCGAAGGCGTATCGGCCTGAGATTGACGGCCGCGATGGCCGGTGGCGTTCCGGATGGACGGCTTGAACGGTCCGTCCGGCATCGGTCGCCGGCAAGGATGACGATCCGGTGAGGCATTCCGTCGTATCGGGCAAGCCGCCATCGATCGCGCTTGCCGGTACAGGTGGTGCGCGTTCGACATATGCACGACGACCGGGTTTCCCCTAAAGTGGCGCTGGCCTGTTCGCGCGCGGTGGCAGCGAAGACGGAAAACAGGTGTTTTGGAAGCTCGCGAGGGAGGCGAGTCCGGATTGACGATGGCCAAGCAGGAATATCTCAGGACCAAGGACGTTGACGGCGAAATCCCGTTTGCGCGCGCACTGCTGCGCGTTGACGACGTCGCCGGACTCGCTGCGGAGGCAGCGCGGCACGCTGCGCGCGTCTTTTCGGTGCAGGATCTCTGCCTGGCCTGGAATACCGAACACGCCCACGCCGACGGACGCAGCGAAACGGCCGGATCCTCTCCCGATCCGCTGACCGGCGTCGATGTGCGCAGGATTCCGCTTTTTGCCTCGGCCAATGGCACCCGGGCAGAGCTGTCCTGGCGACCGGGCAGGACGAATGCGGCAACGGGGCCGGAGTGGGACTGCTTCGTTTCAGACGTTTCCCATGTTGCCGAGCGCCTGCTCGACCGCGACTCGCTGGTCCACGCGGTTCGCCGGCTGGAACGCGCCGAGCATGTTCAGCGCGCCTTGTTCGCGATCGCCAACATGGCCAGTTCCGATCTCGACATGCCGGACATGCTGCACGGCATCCACGAGATCGTCGGCTGGCTCATGTACGCCGAGAACTTCTTCATCGTCCTTTACGAAAGCGAACGCGACAGCCTGCGCTTTCTCTATTTTGTCGATACGGTCGACAAGGACATCTTCAATCCCGATGACGAGATCGCTGCCAGCAAATTGCCGAACAGCCTGACGCTTGGCATGTTGCGCAGCGGCGAATCGCAGATGGGTCCGTCAGCCGAGCTCCGCGCCAAGCTGGGCATCAAGCGCGACGACCAGTTCGGTCCGGACAGCGACGACTGGCTCGGTGTCCCGATGCTCGGAACCGAGGGTATGCGCGGTGCAATCGTGGTCCAGAGCTACCTTCCGGACACCCGCTATTCGGAAGAGGATCGCGCGATCCTGATCTACGTGGCCCAGCACATCCTGACTGCGCTCGAACGCAAGCAGGCAAAGACGGATCTCGAGAAACGCGTTACCGAGCGTACCAGCGAACTGGCCGCTGCGATCGGTGAACTGCGCCTCGAAGTTGCGGAGCGCCAACGCGGCGAACGACTGCAGCGCGCGCTGTTCGGCATCGTCGAATGCGCGGCTGCCGCAGCGTCTATGGATGATTTCTATGCGAGCGTGCATCGAATCGTCGGTGATCTCCTGAACGCGAGGAATTTCTACATCGCGCTGGTGGCCGAAGGCGGCGAGGAACTCGAGTTCCCGTATTCGGTTGACGAGATAAACGCGGTTCGACCGCGCCGCCCGATCGCCAACGGAATGAAGGAATACGTGCTCGGCACCGGGCAGGCGCTGCTCGCCGACCGCGGCAGGATCGACGCCCTGGTTGGATCGGGCGACGTGCAGCGCTTCGGTACGCGCGCAAGCTACTGGTTGGGCGTGCCGTTGATCTGCAGCGAGCGGACCGTCGGCGTGCTTGCGGTGCAGAGCTATTCCGCCGATGCGCCATTCACCGAGCGCGACCAGGAACTGCTTACGTTTGTCGCGTATCACATTGCCAATGGCCTCGAGCGAAAGCGGGCGCAGGACGCGCTGATGCATGACAACGCCGCCCTCGAGGCGCGTGTCGAGGAGCGTACCCGCGCCCTGGCCAGTGCCAATCGCGATTTGACCGGCCAGATCCTCGAACGTGAACGCATCGAAGCGCGCCTGACCCACGAGGCTTTCCATGACGTGCTGACCGGGCTGCCCAATCGCGCGCTGCTGTTGCAGCGGTTGGGGACGGCCATGCAGCGGTTCCAGAAGCATCCAGAGCAAAGCTATGCGGTGCTGTTCCTCGATCTGGATCGATTCAAGGTCGTCAACGACAGCGTCGGGCACCTTGTCGGCGACGAGATGCTCAAGCAGGCCGCCTTGCGCCTCGCCAGTGCCTGCGCGCCGTTCATGGTCGCGCGGCTCGGTGGAGACGAATTCGCCGTGCTTGTCGACAGCCTGCCGGATCAGGCCCTGGCGGTGACGGTTGCCCAGCGTCTCATCGACAGCCTGAACGATCCGATCCGCGTCACCAACAAGGAAATGTTCACTTCCGCCAGCGTGGGTATCGCCTACGCCGATGCGCACTACACGCGTGCCGAGGAATTGCTGCGTGACGCCGATACGGCGATGTATCGCGCCAAGGCGAGGGGTCGCCAGTGTTACGAGATCTTCGATGAGCAATTGCGCGCGGAAGCGATGCGCGCGCTCGACCTCGAAGGTGATCTCCGCCACGCCCTCGTGCGTCGCGAGTTCGAGCCGCATTTCCAGTCGATCGTCTCGTTGCGAGACGGTCAGGTGGTCGGTTACGAGGCTTTGCTGCGCTGGAACCACCCGAAACGCGGTCTTCTGTTGCCGGCGGATTTTCTCGCCGCGGCCGAAGAGAATGGTTGCATCGAGCAGATCGACTGGCAGATGTTCGCGATGGCGTGCGAACAGGCCCGTCACCTGCCCGAATCGACTTATGTGTCGATCAACGTGTCCGCGCGTCGCCTGCGCGTGCCCGATTTCGACGAGGTCGCCCTGCGTACGATCCGAAGCAGCGGTCTCGAACCGCAGCGGGTCCGCCTCGAGGTGACGGAAGGCGCCTTGCTCGACCAGCCCGAACAGATGAGCAGCATCCTGTTGCGATTGCGCAACGCCGGGGTGCTGGTCCAGCTTGACGACTTCGGCACCGGGTATTCGTCGTTGAGCTACCTGCACCGGTTTCCGATCCATTCGCTCAAGATCGACAAGTCGTTCGTCGCCGATCTCGCCAATGAGGGCAGCAGTCCAGCCGTGGTCCGCGCGATCATCGCGCTTGCCGAATCACTGGGTGTCGAAGTGATCGGCGAGGGCGTCGAGACTCCCGCGCAACGCGACGCACTGGTCGCCCTGGGCTGCGAGATCGGGCAAGGTTTCCTTTTTTCGCAACCGATGCTGGTCAAGGACCTTCCGGGCATCACTGGCTGATCCTGCCGTGTGTCGCGCGGCCCTGGTGGTCCGCAAATCCGCGTGATGCCTGGTGTTCCGCCCAGGCCGTCTGTGGCAGTCGAGGCCAACGCGCTAGAATCCCGGCTTTCCGCATCAAGCCGAAAGCCGCCATGAGCACGATCGCCGAAAGCCTCCCCGCCAGCGACGCGACAGCGGACTCCGCTCCGCTGCGCTTTGTCACTGCCGCCAGCCTGTTCGATGGCCATGATGCCGCGATCAACATCATGCGCCGCCTGATCCAGGCGCAGGGTGCCGAGGTGATCCATCTCGGTCACAACCGCGCAGTGGAAGATGTGGTCCGCGCCGCGCTGCAGGAGGATGCCGACGCGATCGCACTGTCGTCCTACCAGGGTGGACACGTCGAGTACTTCAAGTACATGGTCGACATGCTCAGGGAGCGAGGCGCCTCGCATATCCGGGTGTTCGGCGGCGGCGGCGGCACGATTACCCCTGAAGAGATTCGCGAACTGCAGGCCTACGGGGTCGAACGCATCTATCACCCGAACGACGGCATGCACCTCGGCCTCGTCGCGATGATCGAAGACGTGGTTTCGCGCGCCGCGCGCGCGCGGGAATCGGGAATCGGATTGCGCAGGCAGGAAGCCGGAGCGAACAGCGAAGCTGGCCCGAAGGGCGAGCCGCGGAGCCGGCGAGTCAATCCGGAAGCGACGAACAAGAGCATCTCCGATGCCGCGACCATCGACGACGAGATCAGCATCGGCCGCATGCTCACCGCGATCGAGAACGGGGATTTCAGCGAAACGGAATTGGCGAAATTGCGCAAGAGCTGGGCGAGTGGCCCTGCCCATTCCCCATTCCCGATGCCCCATTCCCGACCGGCAACGCCGGTCATCGGCATCACGGGCACCGGCGGCGCGGGCAAATCGAGTGTGGTCGATGAACTGTTGCTGCGCTTCCTGCATGCGTTCCCGGACATCCGCATTGCGGTGCTGGCGGTCGATCCGACGCGTCGGCGGTCCGGCGGAGCATTGCTCGGTGATCGTATTCGCATGAATGCGCTGCGCAGCCATCGCGTGTTCATGCGTTCGATGGCCACGCGTCGCCAGCATGCCGCGACCAGCCTCGTGCTCAAGGATTGCGTGAGTTTCCTCAAGGGGCAGGGCTATGACCTGGTCATTGTCGAGACTGCGGGAATCGGGCAGTCCGATTCCGAAATTGTCGACCTGGTCGATTTCCCGATGTACGTGATGACCAGCGACTACGGCGCAGCCAGCCAGCTCGAGAAGATCGACATGATCGACTATGCCGAACTGATCGTGCTCAACAAGTTCGACAAGCGCGGCGCCGAGGATGCATTGCGCGACGTGCGCAAGCAGTGGAAGCGGAACCGGGTCGCCTTCCAGTTGAAGGACGACGAAGTGCCGGTCTATCCCACGATCGCGAGCCAGTTCAATGATCCCGGCATCACCTGGATGTTCACGAACCTGTGCCGCCTGTTGCGTCACAAGCTGGGAATCGGGAACGGGGAGTCGGCAATCGACTGGAAGCCGGATCTCGACACGTCCTTGAAGGAGCCGCGGGCGACCGTGCTGATCCCGGGCGCGCGCGTGCGCTACCTCGCCGAGATCGCAGAGCAGGGCCGAGGTATCAATGCGACCATCGAAAAGCAGGCCGGGATTGCCGATCGCGCGCAATCCTATTGGCAATCGCTGCACGATATCGACGACACCGCGCTGCCGAAGGCGCTCGATCCATACGACTCTGCTTCCCTTCTCCCTTCGGGAGACGGGAAAAACGCTGATCGCAGCCTGCTCACGCTGCGCCAACGCTACAACGATGCGATACAGTCGCTCAGTGCCGATTCGCTGCGCCTGCTGCGCGAATGGCCGCAACGGCTGAAATCGATCACTGACGAGTTCACCGAGTACGAGGTGCGCGGCAAGGCGATCAAGGTCGAGAATTACCGCGATTCGTTGTCCCACCAGAAGATCCCGAAGATTGCCGCGCCGACCTACCGGAGCTGGGGCGAGCTGCTCGTCTTCCTGCAGAAGGAAAACCTGCCCGGAAGCTATCCGTACACGGGCGGCGTCTATCCGTATCGCCGCACCGGCGAGGATCCGATCCGCATGTTCGCCGGGGAAGGTACGCCCGAGCGCACCAACCGCCGTTTCCACTATCTCAGTGTCGGCCAGCCTGCCGCGCGCCTGTCGACCGCTTTCGATTCGGTCACCCTTTATGGCGAGGATCCCGCGCCACGGCCGGACATCTACGGCAAGATCGGCAATTCCGGCGTCAACGTGCCGACTCTCGACGACATGAAGAAGCTCTATTCGGGCTTCAACCTGTGTGCGCCGACCACATCGGTGTCGATGACGATCAATGGCCCGGCGCCGATCATCCTGTCGATGTTCATGAACACGGCGATCGACCAGCAGGTCGAGCTGTACCTGAAGCAGGACGACAAGCGCTGGAAGGATGCGGAAAAGAAGATCGCGAAATTTTTCGAAGGCCGCGAACGGCCGACGTATTCCGGTGAACTGCCGCCAACCAACGATGGTCTGGGCCTGGCCCTGCTCGGCATCTGCGGCGACCAGCTTGTCGATGCCGAAACCTATGCGCGGATCAAGGCCGACACGCTGCGTTCGGTACGCGGCACGGTGCAGGCCGATATCCTGAAAGAGGATCAGGCGCAGAACACCTGCATCTTCTCGACCGAATTCGCCCTGCGCATGATGGGTGACATCCAGCAATACTTCGTCAACGAGAAGGTGCGCAACTTCTATTCCGTGTCGATTTCCGGCTATCACATCGCCGAAGCCGGCGCGAACCCGATCAGCCAGCTCGCCTTCACCCTGAGCAACGGCTTCACGATCGTCGAGTACTACCTTGCGCGCGGCATGCGCATCGACGACTTCGCGCCGAACCTGAGCTTCTTCTTCTCCAACGGCATGGACCCGGAATACACCGTGATCGGTCGCGTCGCCCGGCGCATCTGGGCGCGCGCGATGCGCGATCGCTACGGCGCCAACGAGCGCAGCCAGATGATGAAGTATCACATCCAGACTTCGGGTCGCTCGCTGCACGCGCAGGAAATCCAGTTCAACGACATCCGCACGACGCTTCAGGCGCTCTATGCATTGTTCGACAACTGCAACTCGTTGCACACGAATGCCTACGATGAAGCAATCACCACGCCGACCGAGGAAAGCGTGCGCCGCGCGGTTGCGATCCAGATGATCATCAACAAGGAGCTCGGCCTCAATTTCTGCGAGAACCCGTGGCAGGGAAGTTTCGTCGTCGAAAAACTCACCGATATCGTCGAGGAGGCGGTCTACAAGGAATTCGAGGCGATCAGCGACCGCGGCGGTGTGCTCGGCGCGATGGACACGATGTACCAGCGCGGCAAGATCCAGGAGGAATCGATGTACTACGAGCACAAGAAACACGATGGCTCGCTGCCGCTGGTCGGGGTCAACACCTTCCTGCCCAAGGAACATGCGGGCGACATCGTCACCGAGATCGAGCTGATCCGCTCGACTGAACAGGAGAAGGGCCAGCAGATCACCAATGTGCTGGCATACCAGAAGAACCGCAATGCACTCGCGCCGAGTGGTGAAACCTCGCATGCCAACGCGACGACCTCGGAAGAGGACCTGGCAAGCGAAATCCACACCGGCCACGGCCTCGGCTATCTGCAGAAGTGCGCGCGTGAGCGGCGGAATGTCTTCGAATCCCTCATGGAGGCCGTGAAAACCCATTCGCTGGGGCAGATCAGCCATGCGCTGTATGACGTCGGCGGCGAGTATCGGCGCAACATGTAGGCGCGTCCGAGCCGTTTCCCGGGATGCGAACCTTTGTATTGAGAGCGCGTGCGGCGCCGACCGAGAGCCCGAAGCTGATGGCTTCGGTCGGCACGGAGGCGCATGTCGAAATCCTCGCGCATACGCTGATGAACGCGATCTTCGTGGCGCAGTCGCACCGGGCCGATGTACGCATCCATCTGGTGCTTGAGAGCACCAGAGATTTCTCGCGGACGATCTGTTTCGAGGCCAACGCGATGCACGGGATCGGCGGTTTTCATGAGCAAGCCCTGCTCGGCCGGATCGCGAACGCCCTGGATGCATCCGCCGGCATGGGCAAGGACGAGATGCGGGCGGTCGAAACGGGCGTTACCGTGCGCACGATCAGCTTCGAGCGACTTGTGCAGGAACTGGCGGATGACCATCAGTTGTTCGTGATGGACCGGAAAGGCACGCCGATTCGCGAGCAGGTGTTCGAGGGCAATCCCTGCTTCCTGCTGACCGACCATATCCCGATGCCGAAAAAGACCCTTCATGGCCTTGAGCGTCTCGGCGCGAAGAAACTCACGTTGGGATCGCGGATGCTGTTCGCCTCGCAGTGTGTCGTGTTGATCCACCACGAACTGGATCAGCGCGAGGCAAGCTGATGGTGGCCGCCATGCCTGTGATCGATACTTGACGCTCCGCTTCCTCCACGTCCGCCCGCCATGTCGATCGTCCTGACAGAATTTGCCCGCAGCCGGCTTTTCCCGCGAACGCCGCGCCGCAACACGATCCAGGACTGCACGGCGCAGGCATTCGAGCGGCATCTCAACAAAGCTGCACCATTGAAAGTACTGGATGGCTACGCGCCATTCTGCAAGATTCATGTCCATCGGAACTGGACCACGACGCGCTGCATCGCGTTGCCGATCACCGAGGAGAACCGCCATCTGCTGCGTTCGGCCTACGAGGCGCGCACAGTGGACGAATTGCCGGTACTGGTGCGCTGGTTCGAGGACGTGTTGCCACCGGTTGCGAACTATCTGCTCGTGATCGTTTACGAGCGTGAGCAATTGGCGAAGGAAAACACGCCGATCGCCGCAGACTGGGGCGTGGTCGGCTGCATGTACACCTCCGAACCCGAGGAGATGCCGATGGCGCCGATCACGATGATGCGCAATGCACTCGGCGTGGCCGAGGGAGGCTCCGGTGTGCCGCTCGATCCGGAAGCCTACCGACGCAGCGTTGCATTCTGGAGTGCGCACGCGAACTGGCGCGGTTGAAACGTCATTCACCGACCAGCAGGAAGATCCCTGGCGATGGTGTTCAGGTGGTCCTTACCTCCTGGAGTAGTCCAAGGGTCAATAGCTATATCGCACATGCGCTGGGTCTGAAAATCACCACGGCGGCGGCTTGAGGATTCAAATTCGGACAAGTGAACCTGCCACCGTTTTTGGACCCTGTTTTTCCCGTTTTTGATGGATCGCCGGATTTGGGTCCGGCAGTTTTGGGGAATACACTCCTTGGCATGGAAGGCGTGATGATGAAGCGGTTTTTTTCGGGTATCCGGAATCTGGTGTGGGTTCTGGCTCCTTGGGTCTTTGTAGCTATCACTTTCAAAGAATGGATTTTGGTGTTGGACGGCTGAGCGGATGTGCTAGAGTAAAAGTCGGATTTCAGTGTGGGTTCGCCCAAGGTGCTGAGTGACGGACTTTCTCCAGCTGCGAAGCCTGAAGACGCTTGAAATCCTGACCAGCGAGGACAGTTACGTCGTCAAGGCCGAAGGCATCAATCAGTGGGTGACCTGCCCGCTGTGCAAGACCGGACGCCTGCATGGTCACGGCTCACAGGAACAGTCGTTTCAGGACACACCGACGCACGGCAAACCCGTCGTGATCTTCATCCAGCGCCGTC
>Ga0209717_1001238_pt1 | contig 28254 bp, 20 predicted proteins | sample AD_UKC048_MetaG_FD_184418 | JGI IMG/M metagenome (GOLD analysis project Ga0209717, IMG submission 184418) | Active sludge microbial communities of municipal wastewater-treating anaerobic digesters from USA - AD_UKC048_MetaG (SPAdes) (version 2) | ecosystem: Engineered > Bioreactor > Anaerobic >... | reverse complement strand
CTGGAAGTTGGCTTCGGCGACTTCGGCAGCCTGCTTGGCAGCCTTGTGCACGCTTTCGTAGGCGTTGTTGGCGGCAGCGACGGCCGACTTCACCAGGGCGACGGCGTTCTCGGTGCCGGCCGGGGCGTTCTTGACGGCGGTGTCGACGACGGCCATGAACTTCTTCTGCGCGTCGGCGGCGGTCACTTCGGCGACCTTGCCCACTTCGGCGTTGGTCGAGGCAGCGATGTCGTACAGGTGGCGGCTGTAGGCGGCGGCCTTCTCGGCGGCCGGTTGCAGCAGGCCGGCCTGCAGGGCGAACAGCTCCTGCGCGTCCTTGACCGACATGGCGGCCTTGGTCGTGTCGGCGGCTTCGCTCAGGGCGGCCTTGGCGACTTGCAGGTTCAGCTCGACGAGCTTCTCGACGCCTTCGAAGGCCTTGTTGGTCAGACCGAACAGGGTTTCGACGTTGGCCTTGTTGGCGGCAATGACTTGTTCAGCGGTGAGGAAGGACATGCGGGTCTCCGGTTCGAGTGGGTGGATTCGAGGTTGCCGCAGATTTGTTGCACTGCAGCATGGATCGAAGTATATGCACCGTCCGGCAAACTTCAAGCACTTTTTGCTGCAGTGCATCATTGTTAGAGGGCTTCTCCTAGCGGGCAGCCTGCCGGGCACCGGGCGGCAGAATGCGGCCAGTCCATGCAAGCCTTCTATTCAGACCAGTTCGTGCTGCCCTTGCCGCCAGGGCACCGCTTCCCGATGCCCAAGTACCGGCTCTTGCGTGAGCGCATCGACGGCGAACCCGGCTTCCGGCTGCGCCCCGCCGAGCCGGCCAGCGAGGGCGAACTGGCGTTGGCGCACGACCCGTCCTACATCGGCGCGGTGCTGCAGGGCACGTTGTCTGCGGCGATGCAGCGCGAGATCGGCTTCCCTTGGACGGAGCGCATGGTTGAGCGCTCGCGCCGCTCGGTGGGGGCGACCATCGGTGCCGCACGCGCGGCGCTGGCGGAGGGCGTGGCCGCCAATCTGGCCGGTGGCACCCACCACGCCAGCGCCGACAAGGGCGGCGGCTACTGCGTTTTCAACGACGCCGCCGTGGCCGCCCGGCTGATGCAGGCCGAGTGGCACCGCCAGCGGCGCTCCGTGGCCGGTGGGCTGCGCGTGGCCGTGATCGACCTCGACGTGCACCAGGGCAACGGCACGGCAGCGATCTTCCGCGACGACCCGACGGTGTTCACGCTGTCGCTGCACGGCGCGAAGAACTTCCCCTTCCGCAAGGAGGCGAGTGACCTCGACGTCGAACTCCCGGATGGCTGTACCGACGTGCCGTACGTGGCGGCGCTCGACGCGGCGCTGGAGCAGCTCTGGGCGCGCCATGCCGGCTGTCCGCCCGGCCTGGTGTTCTACCTGGCCGGGGCGGATCCGCACGAGGGCGACCGGCTCGGCCGGCTGAAGCTCAGCGCTGCAGGCCTGGCCGAGCGCGACCGGCGCGTGTTCACCGCCTGCCGCGAGCGCCGCATTCCGGTCGCGGTGAGCATGGCCGGCGGTTATGGCCGCGACATCGCCGACACAGTGGCGATCCAGCATCGCACGCTGCACGAGGCGCTGGCGAGCTGGCGGCAATGGAACAATGTCGCCTCATGAGCCACCGCCCCCACGCCGAACCGCGCAGCGCCTACCGCCACTTCATGCCCATCCAGACCCGATGGGCCGACAACGACGCCTATGGGCACGTCAACAACGTCGTCTACTACGGCTGGTTCGATACGGCAGTGAACGGCTACCTCATCGAGGCCGGCGCGCTCGACATCCATGCCGGTGACGTGATCGGCCTGGTGATCGAGACGCGCTGCAACTACTTCGCGTCGCTGGCTTTCCCGCAGAAGGTCGAGGCCGGGCTGCGTGTCGGTCATGTCGGCCGCAGTTCGGTACGCTACGAAGTCGGCCTGTTCGCCCTCGATGCCCCGGAGACGGCGGCCGCCGGCCACTTCATCCATGTCTATGTCGACCGTGTCACGCGCCGCCCGGTCGAACTGCCCGAAGCCCTGCGCGCTGCCCTGCAACCCCTGATCGCGACCGCATGACCGACACCGTCCACACCACGCAGGCCGTCGACGACGCCATCACCTCGCGCCACTCGATCCGCGCCTACCTGAGCACGCCGGTGCCGCGCGAGACGATCCAGGACATCCTGCGCGTCGCCGCCCGCGCACCTTCGGGCACGAACACGCAGCCCTGGAAGGTGCACGTGCTCACCGGTGCTGCGAAGCAGCGGCTGAGCACCGCCATCCGCGCCGCCTTCGACGACCCCGACGAGCGCGGCAGGCACAGCGAGGAGTACGCCTACTACCCGACGCAGTGGGCCTCGCCCTACATCGACCGCCGCCGCAAGGTCGGCTGGGACCTGTACGGCCTGCTGGGCATCGGCAAGACCGACAAGGCGCGCATGCACGAGCAGCACGGCCGCAACTACGCCTTCTTCGATGCGCCGGTCGGGCTGATCTTCACCATCGACCGCGTGATGCAGCAGGGCAGCTGGCTCGACTACGGCATGTTCCTGCAGAACATCATGGTCGCAGCGCGCGCGCGCGGGCTGGACACCTGCCCGCAGGCGGCCTTCACGCAGTTCCACCGCATCATCGAAGCGCAGCTCGGCCTGGCCGACGACGAGATGGTGGTGTGCGGCATGTCGCTCGGGCACGCCGACCCGAGTGCGATCGAGAACACGCTGATCACCGAGCGCGAGCCGGTGCAGGGTTTCACCCGGTTCCACGACTGAGTGCGGGGCCGGCCCGGTCCCTAGAATCCCGGCGGCAGGAGAAGCCGTCGCGCCCACGTCGAGCGCGGGGCCGCGGAGGAACAATCATGTCGTTGCTGGGGATCCCGTTCGATTTCGTGCTGTTCGCACTCACGCTGCTGGGCGTGGCCACGCTGCACCACCACGCGCTCAAGGTCGCGCTGGGCGGGGCGCTGGCGATCACGCTGTACCAGCTGCTCGTCACCGGCTTCAAGGCCGGCGCCGGCATGGGCGGCCTGGCGGCCCACGCCGGCCATGAATGGGTCACGCTGGCCAACCTGCTCGGGCTGCTGCTGGGCTTCGCGCTGCTGGCCGACCATTTCGAGAAGAGCCGCCTGCCGGAGATCCTGCCGCACCTGCTGCCCGACGACTGGAAAGGCGGCTTCGTGCTGCTGATCGGCGTGTTCGTGATGTCGGGTTTCCTCGACAACATCGCCGCCGCGATGATCGGCGGCACCATGGCCTCGGTGCTGTTTGCTCGGCGCGTGCACATCGGCTACCTGGCTGCCATCGTCGCCGCCTCGAACGCCGGGGGCGCCGGCAGCGTCGTCGGCGACACCACCACCACGATGATGTGGATCGCCGGCGCCAGCCCCCTGTGGGTGGTCGAGGCCTACATCGGTGGCTTCGCGGCGCTGATGTTCTTCGGCGTCATTGCCGCCAAGCAGCAGCATGACTACCAGCCGATCCAGAAGGACGATGCTCCCGGCGTGCACGTCGAGTACGGCCGGCTCGGCGTGGTCGTCGCGATCCTGCTCGCTGCCGTGGCGGCGAATCTCTGGTTCAACCTCAACAATCCTGCGGTGCTCGATCACCTGCCGGTCATCGGCATGGCGGTGGTGCTGGCCATCCTGGTCACGGCGCCGGTGCGCACGCCGACCTGGAGCCTGCTGCCCGGTGCGTTCAAGGGCAGCATCTTCCTGCTCGCGCTGGTGTGGTGCGCCTCGCTGATGCCGGTGGACCAGCTGCCGGTGGCCTCGTGGCAGACGGCTTTCGGCCTGGGCTTCGTGTCGTCGGTGTTCGACAACATTCCGCTGACCGCGCTGGCCATCCGCCAGGACGGCTACGACTGGGGCTTCCTGGCCTATGCGGTGGGCTTCGGCGGCTCGATGATCTGGTTCGGTTCGTCGGCCGGCGTGGCGCTGTCCAACATGTACCCGGAAGCCCGCTCGGTCGGCCACTGGCTGCGCGGCGGCTGGCACGTGGCGGTGGGCTACGTGCTCGGCTTCATGGTCATGCTCGTGCTGCTCGGCTGGCACGGGCACCCGATCAAAGAACGCGCCGCGGCCCAGCCGGCGGCCACCCAAGGAGTGTCCAAGTGAGCCGCCGCCCTGCCGTGCTCGTGGCCCGCGCCGTGTTCGGCGACATCGTCGACCGGCTGCGCGTGCACTTCGAAGTCGAGGACAACCCTGCCGACCGCATCTACAGCAAGGCCGAACTCATCGAGCACCTGAAGGGCAAGGCCGGTGCCTTCATCACCGGCAGCGAGCGCATCGATGCCGAGGTGCTGGTCGCGAACCCGCAACTGCGCGCGGTGTGCAACATGGCGGTGGGCTACAACAACATCGACATCGACGCCTGCAATGCGCGCGGTGTGCTGGCCACCAACACGCCCGACGTGCTGACCGAGACGACGGCCGACTTCGGCTTCGCGCTGATGATGGCCACCGCGCGGCGCATGGCCGAGAGCGAGCATTACCTGCGGCGGGGCGAATGGACGCGCTGGTCCTACGACATGTTCACCGGCAGCGACGTGCATGGCGCGACGCTGGGCATCCTGGGCATGGGCCGCATCGGGCAGGCGATCGCGCGGCGCGGCGCGCTGGGCTTCGGCATGAAGGTGATTTATCACAACCGCAGCCGGCTCTCGCCCGAGCAGGAGGCGCCGCTCGGTGCCCGCTACGTCTCGAAGGAAGAACTGCTTCGCATGGCCGACCACCTCGTGCTCGTGGTGCCTTATTCGGCCGCCAGCCACCACGCCATCGGCGCGGCCGAGATTGCGCAGATGAAGCCGACCGCCACGCTGACCAACATCGCCCGCGGCGGCGTGGTCGACGACGCCGCGCTGGCCGCGGCACTGCGTGCGCGCACGATCGCCGCAGCGGGGCTGGATGTGTTCGAGGGCGAGCCGAAGCTGCACCCCGACCTTCTCTCCGTGCCCAACGTCGTGCTCACGCCGCACATCGCCAGCGCCACGGTGGCCACGCGCCGCGCGATGGCCGACCTCGCGGTCGACAATCTGATCGCGGCACTGACCGGCGCGGCGCCGCCGACGCCGGTCAACCCGCAGGTGCTGCCGCTGAAGGCCTGATCAGGCCTTCTTCAGCTGCGCCGTGTCGAACGGCAGGCTGCGCAGCCGCTTGGCCGTCGCCGCGAAGATGGCGTTGGCCACCGCCGGAGCGATCGGCGGTGTGCCGGGTTCGCCGATGCCGCCGGGCTTCTCGGTGCTCGGCACGATGTGCACTTCGACCTTGGGCATCTCGTTCATGCGCAGCACGGGGTAGTCGTTGAAGTTGCCCTGCTCGACGCGCCCATCCTTGAACGAAATGCGGCCGTACAGCGCCGCCGACAGGCCGTAGACGATGGCGCCTTCGATCTGCCGCTCGATGGTCATCGGATTCACCGTCATGCCGCAGTCCACCGCGGCGACCACCCGATGCACCTTGGGCGTGCCGTCGGCACCGATCGACACCTCGGCCACCTCGGCCACGTAGCTGCCGAAACTCTGCGCCACCGCGATGCCGCGGAACACGCCCGCCGGCAGCGGCGAGCCCCAGCCGGCCTTCTGCGCCGCCAGCTCGAGCACGCCCCTGTAGCGCGGCTGCTTGCCCAGCAGTGCGCGGCGGTACTCGTACGGGTCCTGCCTGGCCGCGGCGGCGAGCTCGTCGATGAAGCTCTCGATGAAGAAGATGTTCTGCGAGTGCCCCACCGAGCGCCAGAACCACACCTGCGGCCCCGGCTCCTTGCGGCCGTAGGCCAGGCGCTGGTTGGCGATGTCGTAGGGGTGGTCGGCGATGCCTTCCATCGCGAAGGTGTCGACGCCGTTGTCCGGGATCTTCATGAAGCCTGACGCGGCCATGATCGACGGCGAACCGACGCCGGCCTTGAGCATCGTCGGCCGGCCCTGGCTGTCCAGCACGGCCTCGAACTTCGTCACCGAGGCCGGACGGAAGAAGCCGGCGGCCATGTCGTCCTCACGGCTGTAGATCAGCTTGACCGGCTTGCCGGAGATCTTCGACAGCAGCGTCGCATCGATCGTGAAGTCGGGGGCGAAGCGGCGGCCGAAACCGCCGCCGAGCATCAGCGTGTTGACCTTCACCTTGGCCGGCGTGACCGAGGCCACCTGGCTCAGGATGCCCTGGTTCGGCCCCTGGCTCTGCGTGCCCACCCAGATCTCCACCGAGTCGCCCTGCACCCAAGCGGTGCAGTTCATCGGCTCCATGCAGGCATGCGCGAGGTAGGGCGCTTCGTAGGTGGCGTCCACCGACTTCGCGCCGGTCGCCGCGGCGTCCTTGGTGTTGCCGAGGTCGACCGCCACCGCATCCGGCTCGCCGGCACCTTCGGCCAGCATCGCGCTGACTTTGGCCGAGGACAGGTCCTTCGCGGCGCCCAGGTCCCAGTCGATGGCCAGCGCGTCGCGGCCCTTCTTCGCCGCCCAGTAGCCGTCGGCCAGCACCGCCACGCCGCTCGGGATGGTGATGACCTGCCTGACGCCCTTGACGGCCTTGGCTTTGCTGTCGTCGACCTTCGCCGGCTTCGCGCCGGGCTGCGGCGCGCGCGCCATCACGGCCACCAGCATGCCGGGCACCTGCGCATCGATGCCGTACTTCGCCGAGCCGTTGAGCTTGCCCGGCGTGTCCAGCCGGCGCGTGCGCTTGCCCAGGATGCGGAAGTCCTTCGGATCCTTCAACACCGGCGTGGCCGGCACGGGCAGCTGGGCCGCCGCGGCCGTGAGCGTGCCGTAGCCGAGCTTCTTGCCGCTCTTGTGGATCACCTGGCCGGCCTCGGTGCGGCACTCGGCCGCCGGCACCTTCCACTGCGCGGCGGCGGCGGCCACGAGCATCTCGCGCGCCGCGGCACCGGCCTGGCGCATCGGCTCCCAGAAGGCGCGCACGGTGGTCGAGCCGCCGGTGGCCTGCATCTGGAACATCGGGTTGTTGTAGGCCTTGTCGACCGGTGCCTGCTCGACGCGCACCGTCTTCCAGTCGGCATCGAGCTCTTCGGCGACCAGCATCGGGATGGCGGTCAGCACGCCCTGGCCCATTTCGGCCGAACCGCAGATCACGGTGACCTGACCATCGCTGCCGATGCGCAGGAAGGCGTTGGGCGAGAAGGGCGTGGCGGCGTCGAGGCGCCCCGACAAGCCGGCCAGCGGCAGCGCGAAGCCGATGCTCAGCGCGGCGCCGGTGCCGCTCTTCAGGAAACCGCGGCGGGAGGTTTGCAGCGTGTCCATGCTCAGGCTCCCTTCACCAGCGTGACCGAGGCGTCCTTGATGGCCGCGCGGATCTCGTTGTAGGTGCCGCAGCGGCAGATGTTGCCGCTCATGGCGCCATCGATGTCGCCGTCGGTCGGCGCCTTCTTCTCGGCCAGCAGCGCACACGCGCTCATGATCTGGCCCGACTGGCAGTAACCGCATTGCGGCACGTCGATCTTCGCCCATGCCGCCTGCACGGCCTTGCCGGTGCGCGTGGCGCCCACGCCTTCGATGGTGGTGATCTTCTTGCCGGCGGCGGCCGAGATCGGGGTAGAGCAGGAGCGCACCGGCTTGCCGTCCAGGTGCACGGTGCAGGCGCCGCACAGCGCCATGCCGCAGCCGAACTTGGTGCCGGTGAGCTGCAGGTTTTCGCGCAGCACCCACAGCAGCGGGGTGTCGGCTTCGGCGTCGACGCTCTTCGCCTTGCCGTTGACGTTCAGGGTGACCATGGTTTGCCTCTCGTCGGTGTTTTGATGTCGCGTTCGGCCGGGCTGCTGCTCCGGCGCGGCGCCGACGATACCCTTTCGCCGCTAACTCTGCAGGGCGTGCCGAAACGGGTCACTGTCACAATCGCGGCATGCTCGAATGGACCCTCGTGGCGCTGGCGGCGCTGAACCTGCTCCTACTGCTTTGGCTGCTGCTGCGGCGCGCGGACACCAGCCTCCAGAACGAACTGCGCGAGGACGCCGAGCGCCAAGGCCGGGAGCTGCGCAACGAGGTGCAGGAGAGCGCGCGCGGCACGCGCCAGGAGCTCTCGCAGACGCTGTCGCTGTTCCAGCAGACGCTGCTGACCCAGCAGGGCGACGTGGCGCGCACGCAGAACGAGCAGATCGATTCCTTCCGCACCCAGCTGGCCACCATGCAGCAGCAGGTGGGCCAGTCGCTGCAGGCGGCCACGCAATCGCTGGTGCAGCTGTCGCAGTCGGCGCGCGAGTCGCAGGACGCCTCGCTCAAACGCTTTGCCGACGCGCAGGGCGAGCGGCTGCAGGCGCTGTCGCAGGGCAACGAGCGCGGCCTGGAGCTGATGCGCACGACCATCGAGCAGCGGCTGCAGAGCATCCAGGCCGACAACGAGAAAAAGCTCGAGCAGATGCGCGCCACCGTCGACGAGAAGCTGCACGCCACGCTCGAGCAGCGCCTGGGCGAGAGCTTCAAGCAGGTGGCCGACCGGCTCGAGCAGGTGCACAAGGGCCTCGGCGAGATGCAGGGCCTGGCCAAGGACGTCGGCTCGCTGAACCGCGTGCTGAACAACGTGAAGACACGCGGCGTGTTCGGCGAGGTGCAGCTCGCCGGCCTGCTCGAGCAGGTGTTCACGCCGGAGCAGTACGCCACCAACGTCGAGACGGTGCCGGGCAGCGGCGCGCGTGTCGAGTTCGCGATCAAGCTGCCGGGCCAGCGTGCCGACGGCGTGCCGTTGTGGCTGCCGATCGACGCCAAGTTCCCGCGCGAGGACTACGAGCGCCTGCTCGACGCGCAGGAGCGCGCCGATGCGCCGGCCGCCGAGCTCGCCGGCCGTGCCATCGAGCAGCGGCTGCGCCTGGAGGCCAAGACGATTCGCGAGAAGTACGTCGCTCCGCCGCACACCACCGACTTCGCCATCCTCTTCGTGCCCACCGAAGGCCTGTATGCCGAAGCCCTGCGCCGGCCTGGCCTGAGCGAAGCGCTGCAGCGCGAATTCCGCGTCATGCTCACCGGCCCGACCACCCTGCTGGCCACGCTGAACAGCCTGCAGATGGGCTTTCGCACGCTGGCGCTGGAAAAGCGCAGCGCCGAAGTGTGGGAGGTGCTGGGAGCAGTGAAGACCGAGTTCGGCAAGTTCGGCGACGTGCTGGCGAAGACGCAGAAGAAGCTCAAGGAAGCTTCCGACACCATCGACGCCGCGCAGACGCGCACCAACGTGATGGCGCGGCGCCTGAAGTCGGTCGAGGGCCTGAGCGACACGCGCACACAGACACTGCTGCCCGGCCTGGACGCCGACGCTGCCACCGACGAGGACGTGTCCTGAGGTGGCTCGTGTCCTGGTCGCGCTGATCGTCGGCCAGATCTGCCTGCATTCCTGCATGGCCGGCGTGCGCATGGCCGCGCCGCTGCAGGCCTTGCGCGAGGGCCATGCGCCGTGGGTGGTGGGCGTGCTGATGGGGCTGTTCGCGGCGGCGCCGATCGTGCTGGCGCTGCAGGCCGGACGGCTGGCCGACCGCCGCGGCTACCACCACCCGATGCGCATCGCCGTCGCGCTCACCGTGGCGGGCGCGGCAGTGGCGCTGGCCGTGACCTGGTGGCCGCAGTGGACCTTCGCTGCGATGTGCGTCGCCGCCATGCTGGTGGGTGCGGGCGCCAATGTCGGCCTGATCGCGATCCAGCGCACCGCCGGCCGCACGGCCGCGGACCCGACCGCGCTCAAGCGCGTGTTCAGCTGGCTCGGCCTGGCGCCGGCGCTGTCCAACGTGGTCGGCCCGGTGCTGGCTGGTGCGCTGATCGACCTGGGCGGCTTTCGCGCCGCCTACGCCGTGTTGCTGGTGCTGCCTTTCGGCGCGCTGGCCTGGGCGCGCCGCGTGCCGCGCGAGCCGCCGGCGCACCGCCCGGCCGACGCCGTGCGGCCACGCGCCTGGGACCTGTTCCGCACGCCGGGGCTGCGCCGTCTGCTGGCGGTGAACTGGCTGCTCTCGTCGAGCTGGGACGTGCACGCCTTCCTGGTGCCGGTGATCGGCCACGAACGAGGCTTCTCAGCCTCGGCGATCGGCCTGATCCTCGGTGTGTTCGCGATCTCGGTCGCGGCGATCCGGCTGGCGATTCCGCTGATCGCGCAGCACCTGCGCGAAGGCCAGGTGCTCGCTGGCGCGATGCTCTGGGCGGCCGGCGTGTTCGCGCTCTATCCGTTCGCGCAGGCGGCCTGGCTGATGGGTGTGCTCGCCGCGGCACTCGGCCTGGCGCTGGGCGCGGTGCAGCCGATGATCATGACCACGCTGCACCAGATCACGCCGCCCGAGCGGCATGGCGAGGCGATCGCGCTGCGCTCGATGACGATCAACCTGTCGAGCGCATTGATGCCGCTGCTGTTCGGCGCGCTGGGCGCGGCGGTGGGGGCCTCGACCCTGTTCTGGGTGATGGGTGCGGCGGTGGGTGCCGGCAGCGTGCCGGCCAGGCGCATCGCGCTGCCCGAACCGCTCAGAACCTGAACTTGCCCTCGGCCGGCGGTGCCGGTTCTGCCGGCGCTGCGGCGGTGGGCGCCTGGCGCGCAGGCGCTTCGCGGCGTTCGGTCAGCGGCGAGGGCGACGCGAAGGCATAACCCGGCGGCAGTTTCGACTCGCGCGGGTAGCCGGCGGAATCGAGGTAGGAATTCCAGGTGTCCGGCGACAGGCCGCGCAGTTGCTGCGTGCCGATGGCCAGCACCGGTGCATCGCGGCCGCCGGTGAGCTTCTGGAAGGCGTCGCCGTCTTCGGCGCTGACGACCTGCCGCTCGGCATAGGGCACGCCACGCGTGCGCAGCAGTGCGCGCGCGGCGTCGCAGGGCTCGCAGCTGCCCGCGATCGTGTAAAGCGTCACCGGGTAGCGGCTGAGGGCCTGGCGCAGTTCGGCCGGCATGGCCGGTTCGGCCTCGACCGCGACGGCGCGGCTGTTCAGCGGGCTGACGCGACCTTCGCTCGACGTAGGGGCCCGATCGGTGTAGGTGACCTTGCCGTCCGGGCCGACGACCTTGTACAGCGCCAGGCTCGGGCCGGCAGCGAGGCAGGCGGCGGCGCACACGGCAGCACGCAGGCTCAGGCCGGGCAGTCGGGACAGTGGTCGCATCGTCGTGGTCATGGCGAACTCCGGCACGGCGAAAGGCCGCGCGTCGGCAATGGTACCCATGCGCAGGCCATGCACAAGCGCGGTCGTCGGCAATTGCTCACGCCGCGGGCGTGTCACCGTCGTCGAGCCCCTGGTGCCGCAGCAGCGCGTCGATGCGAGGCTCGCGGCCCCGAAACGTCTTGAAACTTTCCATGGCGCTGCGGCTGCCGCCTGCCTCGAGCACCGCACGCCGGTACCGGCGCCCGGTGGGCATGTCCAGCACGGAGCCGGTGGTCGCGGCTTCCTCGAAGGCGCTCCAGGCATCCGCCGAGAGCACCTCGGCCCACTTGTAGCTGTAGTAGCCCGCCGCATAGCCGCCGGCGAAGATGTGCGAGAAGCTGTTCAGAAAGCGGTTGAAGGCCGGCGTGGGCACCAGCGACACCTCGGCGCGTACTTCGGCGGCGAGCGCGTCGATGCGCGACTCGTTGCCGGGTTCGGCGTGCAGCCGCATGTCGATCAGCGAAAACTCGACCTGGCGCAGCATCTGCAGCCCGCTGTGGAAGTTCTTCGCCGCCAGCATGCGGTCGAACAGGTGGCGCGGCAGCGGCTCGCCGCTGTCCACGTGCGCCGTCAGGCGCTGCAGCACCTCCCACTCCCAGCACAGGTTCTCCATGAACTGGCTGGGCAGTTCCACCGCATCCCACTCGACCCCCGAGATACCCGACACGCCGAGGTCGTCCACCTGCGTCAGCAGGTGATGCAGGCCATGGCCGAATTCATGGAAGAGGGTCTGAACGTCGTCGTGCGTGAGCAGCGCAGGGCGGCCGTCCAGCGGTGGCGCAAAGTTGCACACCAGGTGCGCCACCGGCGTCTGCAGGCCGCTGCCGGGGCGCGCCCAGCGCTCGCGCATGCCGTCCATCCAGGCGCCGGGGCGCTTGCCCGCGCGGGCGTGCGGGTCGAGGTAGAACTGGCCGACCAGCTCCGGCGCGGCATCGCCTGCCGAAGGGCGCTCGATGCGATAGAAGCGCACGCTCGGGTGCCACACCGGCGCCGCGTCGGGCCGGATGCGCACTTCGAAGAGGGTCTCGATGATGCGGAACAGGCCGTCGAGCACGCGCTCCTGCACGAAGTACGGCTTGACCTCCTGGTCGCTGAAGGCGTAGCGCTTCTCCTTGAGGCGCTCGCTGGCGAACGGCATGTCCCAGGCCTGCAGGTCGGGCAGGCCCAGCTCGTCGCGCGCGAACGCGCGCAACTCGGCCAGGTCGCGTTCGGCGCCGGGCCGTGCGCGTCGGGCCAGGTCGCGCAGGAAATCGATCACCTGTTGCGGTGACTGGGCCATCTTCGGCACCAGCGAGACCTCGGCATAGCTCGTCTTGCCGAGCAGCTGCGCTTCTTCCTGGCGCAGCGCCAGCAGCTCGCGCATCAGCGGCCCGTTGTCGCGTTCGCTCGGGCCGAACTCGCTGGCGCGGGTGACATAGGCGGTGTACAGCTTCTCGCGCAGCGCGCGGTTGCGACCGTACTGCATGACCGGGAAGTAGCTCGGGAAATGCAGCGTGAGCTTGCAGCCCTCGCGGCCCTCGGCCTGCGCCGCGGCGCGCGCGGACTGGATCGCGTCGTCGGGCACGCCGTCGAGATCGGCTTCGTCGACGTACAGCGCATGGCTGTCGGTGGCGTCGAGCACGTGCTCGGAGAATCGCCGGGCGAGTTCGGCTTGCGACTCCTGGATCTGCGCGAAGCGCTGCCGCTCCTCGCCCTGCAGCTCGGCGCCGGAGAGCACGAAATCGCGCACCGTGTTCGCCAGCGCCCTGCGCCGAGCCGGGCTCATCGACTGCGAGGCAGGGGTGGCGAGGATCGCCTTGTACTTGGCGAACAGGCGCTCATCGGCACCCAGGCGCGTATGGAACTCGGTGATGCGCGGCAGGTTCTCGGTGTAGGCCGCGCGCAGCGCAGGCGTGTCGAGCACGGCGTTGAGGTGGCGCACCGCACCCCAGGCACGCGAGAGGCGCTCGGTGGCCACGTCGAGAACCGCCGACAGCGCGTCGTAGTCGGCCGGCAACTCGGGGCTGACCGCCTTCTCGAGCGCCGCTTCAGCCTGGGCGAGCAGGCTGTCGACGGCCGGCGTGACGTGATCGGCGCGGATGCGGTCGAAGGGCGGCAAGCCCTGCAGGTCGAGCAGCGGGTTGTCGTTGGACATGGTTCAGCCCTGGGCGAGGGTCGAGAGTTCGGCGGCCTCGATCGTGTTGACCAGCAGCATGGCGCGCGTCATCGGGCCCACGCCGCCGGGCACCGGGGTGATCCAGCCAGCGACCTTCGAGACTCCGTCGAAGTCGACGTCGCCGCACAGCTTGCCTTCGTCGTTGCGGTTCATGCCGACGTCGATGACCACCGCGCCGGGCTTGACCATGTCGGCGGTCAGCACGTTGCGCTTGCCCACCGCCGCGACCACGATGTCGGCCTGCCGTGTGTGGTGGGCCAGGTCGGGCGTGGCGCTGTGGCACACCGTCACCGTGGCGTTGGCCTGCAGCAGCAGCATCGCCATCGGCTTGCCGACGATGTTGCTGCGGCCGATCACCACCGCATGCTTGCCGCGCGGGTCGCAGCCGATCGACTCGAGCATCTTCATGCAGCCATAAGGCGTGCAGGCCTTGAAGCCGGCGCGGCCGATCATCAGCGCGCCGGCGCTGGCGACGTGGAAGCCGTCGACGTCCTTGGCGGGCGAGATGGTCTCGATGACCTTGTTGGCGTCGATGTGGGCCGGCAGCGGCAGCTGCACCAGGATGCCATGGATGCCCGGGTCGGCGTTGAGCTCGCGGATGCGCGCGAGCAACTCAGCCTCAGGCAGTTCGGCCGGGTGGCGGTCGAGCACCGAGTGCATGCCCACGCTCTCGCAGTCGGCGACCTTGTGCTTCACGTAGACCTGCGAGGCCGGGTTGTGGCCGACCAGGATCACCGCCAGGCCCGGTCGATGTCCCTGCTCGGCCAGCGCGGCCACGCGCTGCGCGACCTCGGAGCGGATGTGTCGGGCCAGGGCGTTGCCGTCGATGAGCTTGGCGGTCATGAAGGGTCCTTGAAAGCACAAAGGCCGCTTCGCAGCGGCCTCGGAGGGGTTGAAGCCGATCAGGCCTTGGCCTGGGCGCCGAGGGCGATCTTCAGCAGGTCGGCCACCGTGTTGGCGTTGAGCTTTTCCATGATGTTGGCGCGGTGCGCTTCCACCGTCTTGATGCTGATGCCCAGGTCGTCGGCGATCTGCTTGTTCAGGCGGCCGGCGACGATGCGCTCGAGCACCTGCGCCTCGCGCGTGGTCAGGCGCGACAGCAGCGCGTCGCGGCTGGCGGCCTCCTGGTGCTGGCTGAAGGCGGCGCGGGCGCTGTCGAGCATGCGCTCGACCAGGCCGAGCAGCTCTTCTTCCTTGAAGGGCTTCTCGATGAAGTCCATCGCGCCCTTCTTCATCGTCGTCACGGCCATCGGCACGTCGCCATGGCCGGTGATGAAGACGATGGGCAGCGGGCTCTTGCGCTCCATCAGGCGGTCCTGGAGCTCCAGGCCGCTCATGCCGTCCATGCGGATGTCGGCGATCAGGCAGGCCACCTCGCGCGGGTCGAAGCGCGACAGGAAGGACTCGGCCGAGTCGAAGCACTTGACGCGGTAGTCCTTGCCCTCGAGCAGCCACTGCAGCGAGTCACGCACGGCCTCGTCGTCGTCGACGACGTAGACGGTGCCCTTCTTGGGTATCAGGCTCATGGGACGGCGGTGGAGTGGGTGGTCGCGGCCTTGGCCGTCGGTTCAGCTTCGCTGCGCGAGATATCGACCGGCAGCGTGAACGAGAAACGGCAGCCCACGACGGTCTCGCCATTGTAGAGGTTCTGCGCCTTGATCCGGCCGCGGTGGCTCTCGATGATCGAGCGGCACAGCGACAGGCCGATGCCCAGGCCGTCGGTCTTGGTCGAGAAGAATGCCTCGTACATGCGGGCGATCACCTCTTCCTTGAGGCCGGGGCCCATGTCGGTCACCGTGAACTCGATCACACCCCCTTCTTCGGGGGTGTGCCGCGGCACCACGCGCAGTTCGATGTTGCGCCGCTTGGGCGGCAGCTGCGCGTTGTCGATCGCCTCGGCGGCGTTCTTCACCAGGTTGAGCACGACCTGCTCGATCAGGATCGGGTCGACCATCAGCATCGGCAGCCGCTGCGCGACGTAGGTGGTGATCGCCACGTTGCGCCGGCGCAGCTCGATGCCGGCGAGGTCGATCGCGTCCTCGACGATGGCCTTGGCCTGCGCCGGCTGGCGCTGCGGCTCGCTGCGTTTCACGAAGGCGCGGATGCGGTGGATGATCTGCCCGGCGCGCTGCGCCTGGCGCGCGGTCTTCTCCAGCGCTGCGATCAGGTCGTCCTTCGAGATGGCCTCGTTGCGCACCCGCGTGACCATGCCGTTGCAGTAGTTGGTGATGGCCGTCAGCGGCTGGTTCAGCTCGTGCGCCACCGACGAGGCCATCTCGCCCATCGTCACCAGCCGGCTCGTCACCTGGGCTTTCTCGGCCTGGTGGGCGGCCAGGTTCTCGGCATTGCGGCGCGCCGTGATGTCGGTGGCGATGAGCATCTGCGCCAGGCGCCCGTCGGTCCATTGCAGGTAGCGCGTGCGCACGTCGAACCACTTGCGCAGCGGCTCGATGAGCACCTCGCGCGAATCGGAGCCTGCTTCGGTGAGCTCGGTGGTGGGCAGGCCGCCGAGCGACTCGATGGTGTCGCCGAATTCGCTGTTCGCGAAGGGCGAGGGCTCGCCACCGGCCAGCAGCGCATGGCCGCGCGCGTCGGCGCCGAACCACAGCCGGTAGGAGCGATTGGCGAACAGCAGCTCCGACTGCTGCACCGACAGCACCGACACCGCCGCGTCCAGCCCTTCGAGCACGGTGGTGAAGCGCTCGTGCGAGGCGGAGAGCTGGTCGCGGATGCGCTTGGCCTCGGTGATGTTGGTCATCGAGGTCATCCAGCCGGTCTGCTGGCCCTTCGGGTCGATCAGCGGCGAGACGTACATGCGCGAGTCGAACACCGAGCCCTCCTTGCGCATCACCTTCACCTCGATGCCGCCGGCCGGGCTGCGGCCCTGAAGCTCCTGCTGCAGCAGGCGGTTGTTCTCCTCGAAACGATCCGGCGGCCAGTACGGGAAGGGTGGCCGGCGACCGATCAGCTCCGACTCGAGGAAGCCGGTCATCGCGCAGAACGCCGGGTTCACGTACGTGATGCGGCCTTCCATGTCCATGGCCCGCATGCCGGTGAGCATGGAGTTCTCCATCGCGCGCCGGAAGTTCGTCTCCGACACCAGCGCGCTTTGCATCTGCACGCGCCGGCGCATGTGGCGCCAGGTGCCCAGCAGCATCCACACCGTCAGTACCGACAGCGCGGCGACCATCCAGAACAGCGTGTTGCCGATCAGGCCGATCGAGGTGCGGTAGCCCTGGCCGCGCAGGAACAGGCCGTTGCCGGCCGGCGCAACCGGCACGTCGTGGACGATCTGCGCGCGCCGCGAGGCGACGCCGGGCATGGCGCTGACGGTGCTGGCCAGGGCGCGGTCGTTGGCGTCGAGCAGCGCGATGGCGTGGCGGTTGGACACCTCCGCCGGCACGAAGTAGCGCACCAGGCTCTCGACCGAGTACTCGGCCACCAGCGAGCCGGCGAAGGCGGCGCGGTCGATCAGCGGCACGTGGATCTGGAAGACCGCATTGCCGTTGCGGTCGCTGAACGGCCGCGAGTACACCGGCTGGCGCAGTTCGCGCGCGGCGTCGAAGGCGCTCTCGGGCTCGGCGGGGCGCTGCGTGCCGGCGGGTTCGACAAGCGCTCCGGTCTCGGCCTGGAAGGTGGTCGCCGAATAGCTCGCACGCCGCGCCCGGTTGGCGCCGATCCACACCAGGCTGGTGATCTCCGGCCGTTCGCGGGTGAACGAGGCGGCCTGGCCGAGGAACTCCTCCTGGTCGATCGTGCGGGTGCCGATCTCGCGCGCGATGCGCACGAGCTGCTCCTGGTTCTCGATCAGGCGCAGGCGGATCTGCTGTTGGGCGATCTCGGTGTCGCGCTTCACCGAAGCCTGCTCACGCTCCAGTTCCTCATTGCGCAGGTACCAGAAGGCCGTGATGATCGCCGCGAGGAAGAGCAGCACCGACACCAGCGGGCCCAGCGTGGCGTAGCGGTCCTGGCGGGCCGGCGACTGGCGGCGCCACCAGCGCCCGAACAAGCGCTGCGGCCAGCCTTTCGCGGTTTTCGCGGGGGCCGCGACGTCGTGGACGGGTTGCATCTGCGCATTATCGGCGGGCGGGCCTTTCGGGCCGGTCACCGGCCCCTGCGGCCCCTGTGCTGAGGGCCTCAAGAAGCTTGACTATTCCATATTACGAAACTCAGTCGCACTATTTGAAAAAGGATTTGTGTTGTGCGACACTCGCGGCCATCCGAAAAACCACCCCCTGGAGACAAGCATGTCAGCAGTGCCTGATTCGTTCCTCGGTGCGGCCGCCAACGATGCGGACGCGCAGGAAACCCGCGAGTGGCTCGACGCCCTGTCGGCCGTCATCGGCACGGAAGGCGGCGATCGCGCCCACTTCCTGCTCGAGCAACTGATCGACCACGCGCGCCAGGCCGGCATCGATGTGCCGTTCTCGGCCAACACCGCATACGTCAACACCATTCCTGCCGACCAGGAAGAGCGCTCGCCCGGCAACATCGAGATCGAGGAGCGCCTGCGCACCTACATGCGCTGGAATGCGATGGCGATGGTCGTGAAGGCCAATCGCCTGCACCCCGCCGATGGCGGCGACCTCGGTGGCCACATCTCCAGCTTCGCGTCGCTGGCGACGATGTTCGGCACCGGTTTCAACCACTTCTGGCATGCCGAGAGCGAAGGCCACGGCGGCGATCTGCTCTACATCCAGGGCCACAGCGCGCCCGGCGTTTACGCCCGCGCCTACATGGAAGGCCGCATCAGCGAGGAGCAATTGCTGAACTTCCGCCAGGAAGTCGACGGCAAGGGCATCTCCAGCTACCCGCACCCGAAGCTGATGCCCGAGTTCTGGCAGTTCCCGACCGTCTCGATGGGCCTGGGCCCGCTGATGGCGATCTACCAGGCGCGCTTCCTGAAGTACCTGCACGCGCGCGGCATCGCCGACACCGCCAACCGCAAGGTCTGGGTGTTCTGCGGCGACGGCGAGATGGACGAGCCCGAATCGCTGGGCGCCATCGGCCTGGCGGCGCGCGAGAAGCTCGACAACCTGGTCTTCGTCATCAACTGCAACCTGCAGCGCCTGGACGGCCCGGTGCGCGGCAACGGCAAGATCATCCAGGAACTCGAAAGCGAATTCCGTGGCTCCGGCTGGAACGTCATCAAGCTGCTGTGGGGCAGCTACTGGGATCCGCTGCTCGCCCGCGACAAGGACGGCATCCTGCGCAAGGTGATGATGGACGTGGTCGACGGCGACTACCAGGCGATGAAGGCCAACGACGGCGCCTTCGTGCGCAAGAACTTCTTCGGCCGCCACCCGAAGCTGCTGGAGATGGTTGCCAAGATGAGCGACGAAGACATCTGGCGCCTGCAGCGCGGCGGCCACGATCCGCAGAAGGTCTACGCCGCGTTCCACCGCGCCAACAGCCACCAGGGCCAGCCGACCGTCATGCTGATCAAGACGGTCAAGGGCTTCGGCATGGGCAAGAGCGGCGAGGGCAAGAACACCGCGCACCAGACCAAGAAGCTGATCGACGAGGACGTGCGCGCCTTCCGCGACCGCTTCAACATGCCGATCCCGGACGATCAGCTGGCGGACATCCCGTTCTACAAGCCGGCCGACGACACGCCGGAGATGCGCTACCTGCACGAGCGCCGCAAGGCGCTTGGCGGCTACCTGCCGCACCGCCGCACCAAGGCCGACGAGCAGTTCACCGTACCGGCACTCGACACCTTCAAGGCCGTGCTCGAGCCCACCGCCGAGGGCCGCGAGATCAGCACCACGCAGGCCTACGTGCGCTTCCTGACGCAGCTGCTGCGCGACCAGGCGCTGGGCCCGCGAGTCGTGCCAATCCTGGTCGACGAGGCACGCACCTTCGGCATGGAAGGCCTGTTCCGCCAGATCGGCATCTACAACCCCGCGGGGCAGCAGTACACGCCGGTCGACAAGGACCAGGTCATGTACTACCGCGAAGACAAGGCCGGCCAGATCCTGCAGGAAGGCATCAACGAGGCCGGCGGCATGGGCTCGTGGATCGCCGCGGCGACGTCGTACTCGACGAACAACCGCATCATGGTGCCGTTCTACGTTTACTACTCGATGTTCGGCTTCCAGCGCATCGGCGACATGGCCTGGGCGGCGGGCGACATGCAGGCGCGCGGCTTCCTGCTCGGCGGCACCTCGGGCCGCACGACGCTGAACGGCGAAGGCCTGCAGCACGAAGACGGCCACAGCCACATCCTGGCCGGCACGATCCCTAACTGCATCTGCTACGACCCGACCTTCGCGCACGAAGTCGGCGTGATCCTGCACCACGGCCTCAAGCGCATGGTGGAGAAGCAGGACAACGTCTACTACTACCTCACGCTGCTCAACGAGAACTACCCGATGCCGGGCCTGAAGGCGGGCACCGAGGAGCAGATCATCAAGGGCATGTACCTGCTCGAAGAAGGCAAGAAGAAGACGCCGCGCGTCAACCTGCTGGGCAGCGGCACCATCCTGCGCGAGTCGCAGGCCGCCAAGGAGCTGCTCGAGAAGGACTGGGGCGTGGCCGCCAACGTGTGGAGCTGCCCGAGCTTCAACGAGCTGGCGCGCGACGGCCAGGACGCCGAACGCTGGAACCTGCTGCACCCGACGGACAAGCCGCGCGTTCCCTTCGTCACGCAGCAGCTCGAGCCGCACGCCGGCCCGGTGGTGGCATCGACCGACTACATGAAGAACTTCGCCGAGCAGATCCGCGCCTTCATCCCCAAGGGCCGCGCCTACAAGGTGCTGGGCACCGACGGTTTCGGCCGCAGCGACTTCCGCAGCAAGCTGCGCGAGCACTTCGAGATCAACCGCCACTACATCGTCGTCGCCGCGCTGAAGGCGCTCGCCGACGAGGGCAGCGTGCCGGCGGCCAAGGTCGCCGAGGCGATCAAGAAGTACGGCATCAACACCGAGAAGATCAACCCGCTGTACGCATAAGAACGAATACGGAGACACGCCATGGCATTGGTGGAAGTAAAGGTCCCGGACATCGGTGACTTCAAGGACGTCGAGATCATCGAACTGCTGGTCAAGCCCGGCGACACGGTGAAGGCGGAACAGAGCCTGCTGACGGTCGAGTCGGACAAGGCGTCGATGGAAATCCCGTCGTCGCACGCCGGGGTCGTCAAGGAGATGAAGGTCAAGCTCGGCGACAAGGTCAGCGAGGGCACGCTGGTGCTGGTGATCGAGGCCGAAGGCGCTGCGGCGCCCGCGGCTGCGGCAGCCGCTCCTGCTGCGGCTCCTGCTGCCGCACCGGCTGCACCGTCTGCAGCAGCGCCCGCCGCGGCCGCGCCGGCAGCCAGCAGCGGCCCGGTCGAGGTGCTCGTGCCCGACATCGGCGACTTCGACGAGGTCGCGGTGATCGAGGTGTTCGTCAAGCCCGGCGACACCATCAAGGTCGAGCAGAGCCTGATCACCGTCGAGAGCGACAAGGCCTCGATGGAGATCCCGTCGTCGCACGCCGGCGTGGTCAAGGAAGTGCGCGTCAAGCTCGGCGACAAGGTGGCCAAGGGCAGCGTGGTGGCGATCGTCGAGGTCAGCGGTGGCGCGGCTGCGCCGGCCGCGGCACCGGCCACTGCAGCAGCGGCTGCGCCTGCGGCGGCGACGGCCACCGTGCCGGCCGCCGGTCGCGGCTCGCCCACCGCGGCCTTGCCGATGCACGAACCTACCGCGGCAAAGGGCACGCTGCCGCACGCTTCGCCGACGATCCGCCGCCTGGCGCGCGAACTCGGCGTGCCGCTGGACGAGGTCAAGGGCAGCGGCCCGAAAGGCCGCATCACGCAGGAGGACGTGCAGGGCTTCGTCAAGGGCGTGATGGCCGGTGCCGTGCAGACGCAGGCGCAGAAGGCCAAGGCCCCGGCTGCAGCGGCCGCCGGCGGTGCCTTCCCCGGCCTGCTGCCCTGGCCGCAGGTCGACTTCGCCAAGTTCGGCCCGGTCGAGCGCAAGGATCTCTCGCGCATCAAGAAGATCAGCGGCGCCAACCTGCACCGCAACTGGGTGGTGATCCCGCACGTCACCAACCACGACGATGCCGACATCACCGAGCTGGAAGCTTTCCGCGTTCAACTGAACAAGGAGAACGAGAAGAGCGGCATCAAGGTCACCATGCTCGCCTTCCTGATCAAGGCTTCGGTGGCCGCGCTGAAGAAGTTCCCCGAGTTCAACGCCTCGCTGGACGGCGAGCAGCTCGTGCTCAAGCAGTACTTCCACATCGGCTTCGCGGCCGATACGCCCAACGGCCTGATGGTCCCGGTGATCAAGGACGCCGACAAGAAGGGCGTCTTCCAGATCAGCCAGGAGATGGGCGAACTCGCCAAGAAGGCGCGCGACGGCAAGCTGAGCCCGGCGGAGATGAGCGGCGGATGCTTCTCGATCTCGTCGCTGGGCGGCATCGGCGGGCGCTACTTCACGCCGATCATCAACGCGCCGGAGGTGTCCATCCTCGGCGTGTGCAAGAGCAGCACCGAACCGCGCTGGGACGGCAAGGCCTTCGTGCCGAGGCTGATCCTGCCGCTGTCGCTGAGCTGGGACCACCGCGTCATCGACGGCGCGGCGGCGGCGCGCTTCAACGCCTACCTCGGTCAGATCCTGGCGGACTTCCGCCGGGTGCTGCTGTAAGGAGCCGACGATGCCTCTCATCGACATCAAGGTTCCGGACATCGGCGACTTCAAGGACGTTGCCATCATCGAACTGCTCGTCAAGCCGGGCGACACCGTCAAGGCCGAGCAGTCGCTCATCACTGTCGAGAGCGACAAGGCTTCGATGGAGATACCGTCATCGCACGCCGGCGTGGTCAAGGAGCTGAAGGTCAAGCTCGGCGACAGCGTCAACGAAGGCACGGTGATCCTCACGCTGGACGCGGCCGGCGCCTCGGCACCGGTGGCGGCGCCCGCTTCCGCGCCTGCCGCAGCCGCGCCGGCCCCGGCCGCCGCAGCGGCGCCCGCGCCCGTCGCAGCGTCCTACGACGGCGGCGCCGACCTCGAGTGCGACATGCTCGTGCTCGGTGCCGGCCCCGGGGGTTATTCGGCCGCATTCCGCGCCGCCGACCTGGGCCTGAAGACCGTGCTGGTCGAGCGTTTCCCGACGCTCGGCGGCGTGTGCCTGAACGTCGGCTGCATCCCGTCCAAGGCGCTGTTGCACGTGGCCGCGGTGATGGCCGAGGTCAAGCACTTCGAGGCGCTCGGCGTGAGCTTCGCCGAGCCCGTCGTCGACCTGGGCAAGCTGAAGACGCACAAGGAAAAGGTCATCTCCAAGCTGACCGGCGGCCTGGCCGCGATGGCCAAGATGCGCAAGGTCACGGTGGTGCAGGGCACGGGCGAGTTCGCCGATCCGTATCACCTGAAGGTCGTGCTGGCCAAGGACGGCAGCGCGCAGACCATCAAGTTCAAGCAGGCCATCATCGCCGCCGGCTCCGAGGCGGTGAAGCTGCCTTTCCTTCCGAAGGACGACCCGCGCATCGTCACCAGCACCGGCGCGCTCGAACTGCGCCAGCGGCCGAAGAAGATGCTCGTCATCGGCGGCGGCATCATCGGCCTGGAGATGGGCACGGTCTACTCGACGCTGGGCGCGAAGCTCGACGTCGTCGAGATGCTCGACGGCCTGATGCAGGGCGCCGACCGCGACCTCGTCAAGGTCTGGCAGAAGCTCAATGCGCCGCGCTTCGACAAGCTGATGCTGAAGACCAAGACGGTCGGCGCCGAAGCCACGAAGGACGGCATCCGCGTGATGTTCGAAGGCCTGGACGGCACCAAGAGCGAAGGCGTCTACGACCTCGTGCTGCAGGCCGTGGGCCGCACGCCCAACGGCAAGAAGATCGGTGCCGAGAAGGCCGGCGTGATCGTCGGCGATCGCGGCTTCATCCCGGTGAACGTGCAGATGCGCACCAACGTGCCTCACATCTTCGCCATCGGCGACATCGTCGGCCAGCCGATGCTGGCGCACAAGGCGGTGCACGAGGCGCACGTGGCCGCGGAAGTGGCGGCGGGCCACAAAGCGGAGTTCGACGCCCGCGTGATCCCCAGCGTGGCCTACACCGACCCGGAGGTCGCCTGGGTCGGCGTCACCGAAGACGAGGCCAAGGCCAAGGGCATGAAGGTCAAGAAGGGCCTGTTCCCCTGGACGGCCTCGGGCCGCGCTATCGCCAACGGCCGCGACGAGGGTTTCACCAAGCTGCTGTTCGACGAAGAGACGCACCGCATCGTCGGCGGCGGCATCGTCGGCACGCATGCGGGCGACATGATCGGCGAGGTGGCGCTGGCCATCGAGATGGGCGCGGACGCGGTGGACATCGGCAAGACCATCCATCCGCACCCGACGCTGGGCGAGAGCATCGGCCTGGCGGCCGAGGCCTTCGAGGGCGCCTGTACCGACCTGCCGCCGGTGAAACGCTAGCCGAGGGATCGGCTCAGCGCTTCGGCGCCGAGCCGGCCGGTGCGGGCGCGTTGGCCTTCATGCCCTCGGCGCGCGCGTCGAGCGCGGCGCGGTCGCTGGAACTGAGCTCGCCCACCACCACCGGGCAGCGCGCCGGCGCATCGCCATCGGCGGCCCAGCCGACGGCTTCGTCGGCGAGCTTGTCGGTGCGGGCGATGCCCAGCTGCGTGCCGAGCTGATTCATCGCGGCGTGCGTGCGGGCATAGGCCAGCGCGAGGTCGTGCTCGGCATTGGCGTAGGCACGGCGCGCGGTGTAGACCTCGTTCTCGGCATTGAGCAGGTCCAGCAGGCTGCGCTGGCCGATGTCGAACTGCTGACGGTAGGCGTCGCGCGCCTTCTCGATGGCCAGTGTGTTGCGCTCGAGGTAGACGAGCTGCTCGGTGAGCTTGCGCGTGTCGTTGTAGGCGATCGCGGCCACCTGGCGAGTCTCGCGGCAGGTGCGGTCGCGCAGGTCGGCGGCCTGGTTCATCAGCCCGACCTGCTGGCGCACGCGCGCCTGATCGGAGCCGCCGTTGTAGAGGTTCCAGTTCAGCACGATCTCGGCGGCACTGTTGCGCGTCTGGTCCTGGATGCCGTCGACGTTGCGGCCGGCGCTGCTGCGCACACGCGCCTCGACGCGCGGTTGGTAGGCCGATTCGCGGGCTTGCGCCTGCGCGCGAGCGGCGCGCAGGTTCTCGATGCTGGCGCTGATCGCCGCGCTGCCCTTCAGCGAGTTCGCCATCGCCTCGCCGGGGCTGGCCGGCACGCCCTGCTTGAGCAGGCTCAGCGCATTGAGCTGAGCTGGCGGCATTTCGCCGACGATGCGCTGGTAGCGCACCGTCACGTCATGAAGGTTGGCCTGTTCGGTGGCCAGGTTCGACTCGGCCAGCGCGACACGCGCGCCCGCCTGCTCGAGGTCGACGCCGCGGCCCACGCCGGCCTTGTAGCGCGACTGGATCTGCAGGAACGCGTAGCGGTGCTGCACGTAGTTGTCTTCGGCCAGCTGGACGAGGCGGCGGAAGCGCTGCACGTCGAAGTGCGCGCGTGCGGCCTCGAGCACGGTCTGCTCGGTGGTCTCGAGCAGCTCGAAGTAGCGCGCCAGGCGGTCGTGCGACAGGCGCGTCACCTCGCCGCGCGTGCCCAGGCCATCCCACAGCAGCTGCGTCAGGCTCAGGCCGACGGCGCTGCGCGTGAGCGACTGCGACTCGGTCGGCAGTCGGCCGTTGATGCGGTCGTTGTCCTTGCCGACGCTGGCGTTCAGGTCCACTCGGGGCAGGAAGCCGCCGCGTGCCACGTCGACGGCGTCGGTGGCGGAGCGGAACGCGTTGAAGCGGGCCGTGACCTCGGGGTTGCCGCTGACGGCCTTCTCGGCCGCAGCGCGCAGCGTGTCGGTGGTCTGGGCAGCAGCATGGCCAGCCGCCAGCAGCGTGACGGCTGCGCAGATTGCCCTGGTCTTCAAATGCATGTTCTTCCTGCTACGACGGAGGCACCGCAATGGCGCGGCACAAGCCCTGGCGAGTGTAGTGAGGGCTGACGCCCCACCACCCGGCAGTGATGTAATGCACGAAGTTTTTCACGGCTGAACGTCACGAGACGGCGTGTTTGCAACAGATTGCGAACGGGCGTGCTGCCCATCCCGGCCCGTCGGCCTCAAGCTGAGCGCCGATCAGACGAGAACACGTCGTCCATGCGTCCATTCACGCCGCCGCCGCTGTCGGCCTCTGCCAGCCCCGCGGGCGCGCCTCGGCGTGTCCGGGCCATGGCATGGGCTCGTCCGGCGGCGGCGATCGCGGTCGTTGTTCTGGCGCTGGCCAGTTCGCTCGGCCAGGCCTGGGACCAGGACCGCATGGCGCAGGCCGCGCAACGCGTCGGTCCGCGTGCGGTGGCGTCGGTGCGTGCCCTTCAGCCCTTGCTGGCCAGTGCTGCGGCGACGGATGAGCGCACGCTGCTCGCTTCGGTCAACGACTTCTTCAATCGCCGTGTTGTTTTCACCGACGACCTCGCCGCCTGGGGCAGCGACGACTACTGGGCCAGCCCGCTGGAGACGCTCGAGCGCGGACAGGGCGACTGCGAGGACTATGCGATCGCCAAGTACTTCAGCCTGATGGCCGCCGGCGTGCCCGTGGCGAAGCTGCGGCTGGTCTATGTGCGTGCGACCATTGGTGGCCCGGGCGGGGCGGTGCAGGCGCACATGGTGCTCGCGTACTACGCGCAGCCTGGCGCCGAACCGTTGATCCTGGACAACCTGGTCGGCGAGGTCCGTGCGGCGTCGCGACGCCCCGATCTCACGCCGGTGTTCAGCTTCAACAGCGAAGGCCTGTGGCAAGGCGCGGCGGGCGCGGCTGCGGGCGACCCGACCGTGCGCCTGTCGCGTTGGCGCGAAGTCCTTGCGAAGGCGCGCGCGGAAGGGTTCCAATGAGTCTCGGGAGGAAAACATGTCCTTGATCGGCCAGATCTGGCTCAAGCTGTTCCTGGTGCTGGTGATGGCATTCCTGGGCAGCGTGGCAGTGCACACCGATGCGATGCGCGAGACGCTGCAGACGCAGCTGCGCCTGAAGAACAGCGACAACGCCACGGCGCTGGCGCTGGTGCTTTCGCAGCAGAAGGGCGATGCGGCGCTGATGGAGCTGGCGATGTCGGCGCAATTCGACACCGGCTTCTACCGGCGCATCCGCTTCGTGGCGGCGGACGGCACGCAGCGTTTCCAGCGCGAGGCAGCGCCCGCCTCGCTGGACGCGCCCGGCTGGTTCGAGCGGCTGCTGCCGATCGAGGCCGTTCCCGGCGTGGCGCAGGTGTCCGACGGCTGGCGTGCGCTCGGCCGCATCGAGGTCCTCAGCCACGACACCTTCGCGCACGACGAGCTCTGGCATGCCGTGAAGCGCGCCGCCGCGGCCATGGCGATCGTCGGCCTGCTCGCGGCCTTGGCCGGTGCCTTGATCGTCAACCGCATCCGCCGGCCACTGGAGCTGACCGTCGAGCAGGCACGATCGCTGGAGCGCGGCGAATACGTCACCGTGGTCGAACCGTCGGCGCCCGAGCTTCGGCGCCTGGTGCGTGCGATGAACTCGATGGTGGCCCGATTGAAGCTGGTGTTCGAAGGCCAGGCGACGCAGGTCGAGACGCTGCGCCGGCAGGCCAACTGCGACCCGCTCACCGGGCTGGCCAGCCGGAACCACTTCATGGGTCAGCTTGCCACGGTGCTGATGCGCGAGGACGGCGCCGCCGAAGGCGGGCTGGTGCTGCTGCGCGTGCTCGACCTGGCCGAACTCAACCGCTCGCTCGGCCACGATGCCGCCGACAGGATGCTCGGCGCCATCTCGCAGGCGCTGCAGGCCTATACGGAGCGGGTGAAGGGGTGTTTCGTCGGCCGCCTCAACGGCTCGGACTTCGCGATGTGCCTGCCCGTGGGGGGCGTATCGGAGGAAACCGCGCGGGCCCTCACCGAAGGCCTGCGCGCCGTGCTGCCGGCCTTCGGCAAGAGCGCGGCCGTGGCCGCCGGTGCCGTCGAACTCGCGCACGGTGTGCCGATGGCGCAGCTGATGAGCGAAGCCGACATGGCACTGGCGCGCGCCGAGGCGCAGGGCGCCTTCGCCGTCGAGACTTCCGGCGAAGCCGGTGCGGCACTCGTCAAGCTCGGTGAGGGCGGCTGGCGGCGCCGGCTGCACGAAGCACTGGCCGACGGCCGCATCGCGCTGGTGGCGTTCCCGGTGCGCGATGCCGGCGGCCGGCTGATGCACCTCGAGTGCCCGCTGCGTGTGCAGCTGGACCTGGACGGGACATTCGAGCCGGCGGCACGATGGCTGCCGCTGGCCGTGCGTGCCCGGCTGACCGCCGCGCTCGACGAGCGCGCGCTGGCCCTGGCGCTGAGCGCGATCGACGACGACGGCCAGCCGCGCGCCGTGAACCTGGCGATCGGCTCGCTCGCCGACAGCGGATTCGCCTCAAGGCTGCGTGCGCAGCTCCTGCAGTCGCCGCGTGCGGCGCGCCAGGTGTGGCTGGAGGTGCCGGAGGCGGCCGCGGCCGATCACTTCGAGTTGGTGCGCGAACTCGGCCGGCAACTGCGGCCCACCGGCGCGCGCCTGGGCCTCGAGCATGCCGGCGAGCGCCTGGGCCGCATCGAGCGCCTGTTCGAGCTTGGGCTGGACTACGTGAAGATCGACGCCGCCATCAGCCACGGCCTGAGCCGCGACGGCAACCGCGCCGGCTTCGTCACCGGGCTGGTGGCGATGCTGCACAGCCTGTCGCTGCAAGTGGTGGCGGAGGGCGTGAACGACGCCGCCGACGCCGCCGCCCTGTGGCAGTGCGGCGTCGACGGACAGACCGGCCCCTGGGTCAGCGCGCAGGTCGACAGCGCGGGCTGAAGTCTCGGCCCGCGCCGCACCTCAGGGTGCGCTGTCGACGATCAGCTTGCCGCGCGTCAGCAGTTCCTGAAGGATCTGCGAGTCGGTGGCCCCGGCGCCCAGGCCGAGCGCCGTGGGAAGGTTGACCCCCTGCAGCACGATGGCCTGGTCTTCCTGCCCCGGCGCGTAGACGCCACCCGCGAACTGTCCGGTCGAGCTGATGTGGATGGTCGTGGAGGTCACGCCGCCGGTGGTG
>Ga0209717_1001237_pt1 | contig 28267 bp, 24 predicted proteins | sample AD_UKC048_MetaG_FD_184418 | JGI IMG/M metagenome (GOLD analysis project Ga0209717, IMG submission 184418) | Active sludge microbial communities of municipal wastewater-treating anaerobic digesters from USA - AD_UKC048_MetaG (SPAdes) (version 2) | ecosystem: Engineered > Bioreactor > Anaerobic >... | reverse complement strand
TGCGCGTAGGCGTTGAGCCGACCCGGCTGCGCTTTTTGGAGCTGGATTTGCTGCGCAAGGCGCTGCCAGAAGCCGAATTCGTGGAGGGAAGCGCCGCTCTGGCTGAGCTGCGCATGCGTAAGGGTGAGGACGAACTGAAAGCCATGCGCTATGCAGCCATTATTGCTCAGAACGCGTTGCTCAACACCCTCGAAACCGTCAAACCGGGGCAGAGCGAACTGCAGATCTCGGCGGAATTGATGGTGCAGCTCTTCCGGGCAGGCTCGGAATCGGAACTGCCCTTTGCGCCGATCGTCTCAAGCGGACCCAACAGCGCCAACCCCCACGCCAGCCCCACCGACCGCGTCCTTCAGGAAGGTGAGATGCTGCTGATCGACTGGGGAGCAAGCTTTGATGGCGTATTCTCGGATATCACCCGCATTTTCTTCTGCGGAGAACCCAACGATGAGATGAAGCAGATTGCCGACCTGGTGGAAAAGGCAAACGCGGCAGCCCGCCTGGGGGGGAGAGCCGGCATGCCGGCAGGGGAGATGGACCAGCTGGCAAGGGGCGTCATCACCGCAGGTGGATTTGGCGAATATTTCACCCACCGCACCGGGCATGGGCTCGGAATGGAGGCGCACGAGCCGCCTTACATCTACCAGGGCAATCCTCTCGTCCTTGAGCCAGGCATGGTCTTCACCATCGAACCGGGCATCTACCTGCCCAGCAAGTACGGCGTGCGCATTGAAGACGATGTCGTCGTGGATACGGACGGCTTGCGCAGCCTGACGGATCTGCCCCGCAAGGTCATGCGCCTGGAAGAATTCCTTGCGGCAGCCCGCAAAGCTTAGGAAAGGAAGCGATGACCCTTTCAATACACGTGGCGGTCTTGGGACCGATTGAAAATAATGTCTACTTCCTGGTTGACGAGGACAGCGGCGACTGCGTGCTGATCGACCCAAGCTTTGAGCCGCAAACCCAACTGCTCCTGGCACGCGAACAGGGCTGGCAACTCAGGCAGATCTGGCTGACGCATGGGCATTACGACCATATCGCCGGCGCAAAAACGGTGAGTGAGGCATTTTCACCGCCCCTTCCAATAGCAATGCACCCGGAGAGCTTTGCCTGGGCTGCGGCTCAACCAGACGCGCTTAAGATGGGCAGGAAAATTGACCCCATACCCAGCTTGGATATCCCACTTGCCCAGGGCACATGGTTGGATGTTGTACCCAGTGGCAGCCGAAAGTTAGTGGAAGTGCGGGACGTTTCGGGGCATAACCCCGGATCAGTGCTCTTCTACATCCCGGATTTGGAAATGGCAGTCGTGGGGGATGCCATCTTCCGGGGCAGCATCGGCAGGACCGATTTGGAAGGTTCCAACCACGCCTTGCTGCTAAAAAACATTCGTGAGCAGATCTACACCCTACCCGATGAGACCACGCTCCTGCCGGGGCACGGTCCGGCAACCACGGTTAAGTTCGAAAAGGCAAACAATCCCTTCGTGCGGGGATAAAGCAAGTCAGCTCATCGTCAAGTCGCAGCTCCTAAAACTCGAATTGGTGATACAAATTAACCGTCAAGGCTTTATTCGTATCCCAAGGAGTCACAATGGACGTCATTCAGGTTAATGAACTAACCAAGTATTACGGCAAGTCGCGCGGTATTGAGAACCTGAGCTTTTCGGTTCGAGAGGGTGAGATATTCGGGTTTATTGGACCCAACGGCGCTGGCAAATCCACCACCATCCGGCTGCTGCTTTCCCTGATCCACCCTACCAGTGGGCAAGCCTCCATCTTCGGCAAAGATGTCACCAAGAAAGGTCCCGAGATACGCAGCCAGGTTGGCTATTTGCCATCGGAGGTCTTCTATTACGATCATATGCACGTCGGCGAGCTGCTGAAGTACTCCGCCAGTTTTTATCCCGGAGATCACAAGCAGCGCATCAGCTATCTGGCTGATGTGATGGAGCTGGAAATGCACCGCAAGATTCGTGATCTTTCCTATGGCAACAAGAAAAAAGTCGGCATCGTGCAGGGGCTGCTCCACAACCCCACCCTGCTCTTTTTGGATGAACCCACCAGCGGGCTGGACCCGCTGATGCAGCGCAAGTTTTTCGACCTGGTCCGCGAAGAGAACCGAAAGGGTGTCACCGTCTTTTTCTCCTCCCATTTTCTGGGCGAGGTACAGCGGCTCTGCGACCGGGTGGGCATCATCCGCGAAGGCAGGATGGTGGAAGTCTCCGATATCCGCACCCTGCAGAAGAACAACTACAAGAAAATTCGGGTTCTTAGCCAGCAAGCGCTTGACAGCTTTGATCTGCCAGGCGTGAGCAACCTGCACAAGGAGGGGGAGTGGACTCAGTTCTTCTACTCAGGCGATATCAACCAGGTCTTGCAGCGTGTGAGCAGCTTCGCAATTGAAGACATGGACATCGAAGAGCCCACGCTTGAAGAGATCTTCATGCACTATTACGAGTAGGCATCCAATGAACAAAGCCATCTATCGTTACGAATTGCGCCAGCGCTGGTCCTCAGTTGGAATTTGGGCTGGATCATTGGCTGGATTGCTGCTGTTATTTATGGCGCTCTTCCCCAGCTTCTCGGCTGATATGGCTGCTATGAACCAAGTGTTGGATAACTTCCCGCCTGAGTTCAAAGCAGCGTTTGGGTTGAACTCCCTTAACCTTGCCACACTCGAAGGCTACTTTGGCTTTTGCTTTGTCTTTTGCCAACTCTGCCTGGCAATCCAGGCGGCAAATTACGGGCTGAGTCTGGTATCGGTGGAAGAGGATGATCTTACGGCAGATTTTCTTCTGACCCGACCGCTGAGCCGCCCCACGATCCTCACCAGCAAGCTAGTGGCTGCCCTGAGCAGCTTATTGGTGACACAAATTTTGTTCTGGGCTGTCAGCCTGGCAAGCATTGCCATGTTCAAAGGGGACGCGCAATATGAACCCCGAGCAGTTATGCTTCTGTTTGGAAGCGGCGTGATCTTCCACCTGATCTTTTTCAGCCTGGGCTTGTTGATTTCGCTGTTAGTACGGCGGATGCACAGCGTGACGCCCTGGAGCCTCGGCCTGGCTTTTGGAGCTTACGTGATCAGCGCCTTCAGCGGGATCCTTGGGGATGTGAAGCTGGAATACCTGAGCCCTTTCAAGCATTTTGACCCCGGCAAGATTATCAGCGAGATGCAATATGATACGACCTTGGTCGTTGTGGATGCGGCGCTCGTGATCATAGCCATCGCCGCTTCTTACTGGCTATATCAGAGGCGCGACATTGCGTCGCCGTCTTAGGAGCAGGAAATGAGAATGTATTTTCGAGAACTGAAAGCTGGAATAAAGTCCCTGCTGATTTGGACGGTGGTGATTGCGCTTCTGATTATCCTGGCAGTCAATAAGTTCGCTGCTTTCGAGGGAAACCCAGAGAGCCTGGCCATCCTGGACACCATGCCTCCGCAACTTTTGGAAGCGCTGAGCATGCGTGCCTTTAACCTGACCACACTCGAAGGTTTCTTTGGCGTCATGTTCATCTATTTCGCCCTGATGGGCGCGATGGCGGCAGCGCTCTGGAGCAGCGAGGCAATCGCGAAAGAGGAGCGGGACCGCACGGTGGAATTCACGTTGGTGCTCCCGGTCCCACGCAGGCAGATTGTGACCGCCAAACTACTGGCAGCCCTGACTAACTGCGCCCTGTTTGTCCTTTTCACCTGGCTGATTTCTGTCATAACAGTACGCGGCGATGCGCCTGAAAAATCCCTATTTGATTTTCTGCGGCTCGAAATGCTGGCGATGTTCTTGATTGAACTAGTGTTTCTAAGCCTGGGTGCCCTGCTGGCGTGTGCCTCAAAAACACCGCGCAGGGTGGGCTCGATGGCGATCGGGCTGATTTTGGGGCTCTACTTTATCAGTATTTTTGCTGGAATGCACGTAAAACTGACCTGGCTTAAGTACCTGACCCCCTTTAGCTGGTTTAATGCCAGCGAGTTTTTTAGTAGCGGCAGGTTTGAGCCTTACGCCCTGGTGCTGACTGTCATAACCGTCGTGCTCTTCCTGTTCGCGGCATACTTCACCTACGACCGCCGGGATCTGTATATTTAGCTTTTAATTACGTCCGTAGGTCAGGTTCTTCTGTCTGCCCTGGAACTCTTTCCTCCAGGGTGAAACCTGACGTCACGAATGTTTACCTACAAAGCCCTAAAAAATCTAGGCTTCAGATGTCAGGTTGAACCCCGCCAAAAAAGCACGGGGCAGGCTGCGCAACCTGACCTACGCGATTTTCCACAACAAAAAGCAGCTCCCTGACAAGGCAGCTGCTTTTGATAACCGGTTTGTTGCTTTATTTCGCGTAACTGACCGAGCGGGTTTCGCGGATGACGGTCACCTGGATCTGACCAGGGTACTGCATGGTCTCTTCGATCTCGGTGGCGATGTCCTTGGCGATGCGGTGCGCTTCCAGGTCATCGATCTCTTCAGGTTTGACGATGATGCGCACTTCCCGGCCAGCCTGGATGGCGTAACTCTGCTCAACGCCCTTATGGGAGTTGGCAATGTTCTCAAGGGCTTTCAGGCGCTTGATGTATTGCTCAAGGTCCTCACGGCGGGCACCAGGGCGTGCACCGGAGATGGCGTCGGCGGCTTCCACCAAAATGGCTTCGATCGAGACCTGGTCCACTTCGTGGTGGTGGGCGGCGATGGTGTTGCAGACTGCCGCGCTGACGCCGTGTCGTTTGGCAAACTCCGCGCCGATCTGGGCATGGGTGCCTTCGGTGTTGTGGTCCATGGCTTTGCCGAGGTCGTGCAGAAGGGCACCGAGCTTGGCTACATCCACATTGGCGCCGAGTTCAGCCGCCAGCACACTGGCGATCTTGGAGGTCTCCACCGCGTGGGCAAGTTGATTCTGACCGTACGATGTGCGGTATTTCAGACGTCCCAGTTTCTTGACAATTTCGGGGTGCAGGCCATGTACGCCGGCTTCATAGACCGCTTCGCTGCCGGCTTTGAAGATATCCTCGTCCATTGCTTTGCGTTCTTCTTCAAGGATCTTCTCGATGTACGCCGGGTGGATGCGACCATCCGTCACGAGGCGTGTCAGCGTGCGGCGCGCGATTTCACGTCGGACTGAGTCAAAGCACGAGATGGTAACGGCTTCGGGGGTATCGTCGACGATGACGTCCACACCGGTCACCTGTTCGAATGCGCGGATGTTGCGCCCGTTACGCCCAACGATGCGACCCTTCATTTCTTCATTGGGAAGGGTGACCAAAGATGTCGTGACTTCGGCGACTTTGTCGGAGGCGACGCGCTGGATGGCATCGGCGATCAGTTCGCGGGCTTTTTCCATGCCGGTTTCAGTAGCTTCGATTTCAAAATTGCGGATAATGCGCGCCATATCTCCGCGGGCTTCTTTTTCAACTTCTTCGAGCAGAACTCCGCGAGCTTCCTCGCTGGTCATAGCTGAAACGCGCTGCAGCTCAGCAAATCGTTCACTATAAAGGGCTTCGATCTCATTGGCTCGTTTATCGACGGCACTCTGGCGTTTGTTAAGTGCGGCTTCGCGCTGTTGCATCTGGTCGAATCGGTGGTCGAGCTCTTCGCGGCGCTTGACCAGGCGGTCATCTTCCTTGTTTAGCTCGCTGCGCTTATGCTGGATTTCATTCTCAGCCTGCAAAGTGATTTTCAGGGCAGTGTCTTTGGCTTCCAGTTCCGTGTTTTTGGCGTTTTCCTTCGCCTGGTCAATAATGTTCTCTGCGGTTCGCTTGAGTTTTTCATCCTGGTTTTTCCGGATGCTTGCAAAGATAAGGTATCCGATCAGGACGCCTAAAATAACGGCGAGGCCAACCCATAGAAAGAGCAGGTTGGGGCCTGGGCCTTGTTGAAATAAGGTTTTCATAGTGTCAATTGCTCCATAGTTTATTTGGTTCCCCGGTTTCACTTTGTTGCATCTCATCCCAAAGAGTGCGCAAAGTTTCATTGACCGTGGCATAACTGAAACCGCGCCGTAAGAGCGCGTTCCCCAGTTTTTTTCGATAAGTTTCATAATCAGGTGAATGATAGCGACGAACTTGTTTTCGCGCAGCTGCCATTGCAAGAGTGGCATCATCTACCCCGGATTCCGAGAGCGCCGAGTCAATAGCGCTTTTTGACAAGCCCTTAAAGCGCAATTCGGCTTCAAGTTGGCTCTGGCTGCGCGGGCGGAAGGCGTTGCGATTCTCGATCCATTCTTTGGCGAAGCGGTTGTCGTTGAGCAGACCTTCTTCTTCGAGGCGCGCCAGTACAGCCTGCAGGGTGGCTGGGGCGTAACCCTTACCTTCCAGGTAGCGGGTCATCTCCAGGACCGAACGATTTCTATAGCTCAATAAGTTAAGCGCCTGGTTGAAGCCTGCTTCTACTTCATCGCTTAACTGGAGCTTTTCAATTTCCGCGTCGCTCAGCTCGCGCCCAACCTGCAGCCAGGCGGCCGTCAACCGGTCCAACGAGAAAGCATAGGAACCGTCCAGGCTGATGTTTACCCGCCTGCGATTGCGCTTTTGCGCGCTGATTTCAGTGATCGTCTTTTTCATCCGTACCAAACAGCCATGGTCCATGACCATGGCTGTTGAATCCCGGACTTACTCGATAACCTGTAAACTCAAAACAGATGAGCTAATTTCAATTATGTATTGGCAAGCTGATAGTCAGTGACTATCAATCCGAGTGTTCCTTTTCAGGTATAAATTCGTTCTGTTGACCGTCCCTGATGTCAGGACGCAACAGGAATGGTGGATTTTTCACTCGACTGCTCAAAAAAATCATATCTTTTCCAATACGTAAGTCAGTTTTTCACACTGACGGTTCCTATCAAGTAAATCGCGCAGCAATTCTTAGCCACAATCGGAGGCGAGTTAACCATAGATGGCCTCCTGGACGCATGTGCGATAGTTTTCCTGGCTTCATTATACATGAAAACCATGCTGATTTGTTAACAAAAACCAATTGTTCTAATGTTTTGGAATGAGTTTATATAAGCCCGAAAGTCAGGTGAATCTCATGCTAAAATACAACAACAGGTGAATGCCATGTCTGAAGAATCAATCGTACGGGAAGCAATCGATAAAGCTCACAAACGCAACCGATTTTGGGCGATCCTTTTTCCGGTCTTATTGATCAGCCTTGTTGTTGTGGGGGTGGTCATCTGGATTGCGATCAAAGGTGGTGTTGGTGCGGCTGACACAGAAAATCTGGCAGGTGTGGCAACGATTTTATTAGTGCTGCCGACGTTTCTCTTCGGGCTCATTACTCTCGCACTAATAATTGGAATGATCATCGGGGTGATCAAGTTGCACGAGTTTCTGCCCCAAGGCGGGAAAGCCATTAGAAGCTACCTGAGCCTTGGTCAGCACTATTTACGCGTCGCTCAAGATGCATCCGCAGAGCCATTCCTGGCGCTGCGAGGATTCAACGCCAAAATTCAACAAATTGGGACTAGTCTGACCGACAGGTTCTCACAAAAAGGATAGAACTTATGAAATCAAACATTCGAACACTAACTCTCGTGATTGGGACCCTGGCTGGAGCTTTCTTCGGCTATCGGGCAGCATTGACTTTTATTGAACAATCCGAAGCAGAAAATAAAAGGTTACCGATCACAGCTCAGCAAGGCTTGCAGGTGGGGTTGACGGCGCTGGGTGCCCTCAAACAACTTGCCGGCATCAGCCAAAACAAGAAATAATCCGGAGGTTCTGACTCTTGTTTGAGCTCATCTTCCTGGGCACATCCGCATCTGCGCCCTCAATCAAACGTGGTTTGTCGTCACTCGTCGTGAAACATGACGAGTTTCGTTTCATGGTGGATTGTGGTGAAGGCACACAGCGGCAGATCCTCAGGTCCGGGGTTGGCTTCAAACGGCTGAACCACATCCTGCTGACCCATGGTCACCTGGACCACATTCTCGGCCTTGCAGGCATGCTCTCAACTTTCATGCGCTGGGAAGCCATCGAAGAGGTCAATATATATGGCAGCCGGCACACTATGGACCGCGTCAGTGATCTGATCAACGGTGTTGTGCTGCGGGGTAACATACCGCCGATGCCATTGAATATGCTCGAGATTCGGCCAGGTTTGATTTTCCAAAGCAAGCATTTCGATATTCAGGCCTTCCCGGTGGACCACCGCGGATCCTCCTCGCTGGGCTACCGTTTCATTGAAAAAAGTCATCGCCCCTTTCTTTCGGATATCGCAGAAGCCTTGGGCGTGCCAAACGGACCTTGCCGGCGCGACCTTGTCCAGGGGCAGGCGATCACCCTGCCTGACGGCAGAGTGATTCAACCGGAAGATGTTCTGAGCGAAGAACGTCCGGGCGTTAACCTGGTAATCGTGGGGGATGTGGGCAAACCCGAGAAGCTCCATGAGCACGTGGCTGGGGCGGATGTGATGGTGATCGAAGCGACTTACCTGGCAGAAGACACAGAAATGGCTCAGACCTTTGGTCATTCCACTGCCGCGGATGTGGCCAGATTGGCTTTGGAAGCAGGGGTTGGGAAGTTGATCCTGACCCACGTTTCCAGGCGCTATCGGGATGACGATATCCTGGCAGAAGCGCGCGCGATCTTCCCGGAAACCACCCTTGCCAATGATTTTGATCGATTTGAAGTCCGCAAGCCCGGGCAGACGGAGTAAGCCTGCCAGCCTGAAACGGCTGACAGTGCTTTCATGTTAGAATCCCAATTTGTATGTTTGAACCACATTTGATACTAGCCTCCACTTCTCCGCGCAGAAACGAACTCCTGTGCTTGCTTGGGATTCCCTTTGAAAAGCGTCCATCCAACGCTGATGAAACTCACCACGAGGATGTGGACGCGGTCGAATACGTGCAGCAAATGGCGCGCGAAAAAGGGCTTGCCGTCTTGCAAACGGACGGGGAATGGATCCTGTCTGCAGACACCATCGTGGCTTTGGATGGACAGGTGGTGGGCAAGCCGGCTGATGAGGCAGAGGCATACCAGATCCTGCGGGCATTGCGCGGTCGCGGGCACAAGGTCTACACCGCCTTGTGTTTGCGGACCGAAAACGGTGGTGAAGCCGCAGAATCGCTTTGCGACACTGACGTTTTTATGCGCGATTACACTGAAGATGAACTGGCGGCATACATTGCCAGCGCGGATTACAAGGACAAAGCTGGCGGTTACGCCATCCAGCACAAGCAGTTCCACCCCTGTACGGGTGTTGAGGGCTGCTACGCGAACGTGATGGGACTGCCGCTCTGCCATCTTGCCATGCTGCTCGAATCAGCTGGTTGTAAGGTGGAGGTGGATGTTCCCCAAGCCTGTCAGCGGTATAATCAAATAACGTGTGAAGTCTATCCGCAGATTTACCACAGAGAAAACCCAGGGTAAGATGATGAAATCCTTCAATAAGATGCTTTTTGTTTTCGTGATTGCAGCGTTATTGCTTTCAGCCTGCAATGGCGGCAACACAGCACTCACTCCCACCCTGACTCCAACATCAGCATTACCTGAGCCGGTAATCAATATTGAATCTGTGCCGGATGTTGAGCAGGCGGCAAAAGCGTACCTGGACCTATGGAAAGCTGAAGATTACGCAGCGATGTACGACAGGCTCAGCCAGTTGACCAAAGATGCTGTTTCGATCGAAGATTTTGAACAAAGCCATCGCAATACTGCCATCAAGCTCACCATGCAGAGCATGGACTACACGGTGTTATCGAAGATGGTCAACCCCACCAACGCGCAGGTTAGCTACGAGATCCGCTACAGTACCGCTTTGATGGATGAGATCTCCCGCAATACCATCATGAATCTAAGGTTGGAAGACGGAGCCTGGCATGTGCAGTGGGAAGCAGGCATGATGCTGCCGGAATTGGCAGGCGGGAATTATCTGGAACTGGTCATCGAAGTGCCCGCACGCGGCAATATTTATTCGTCGGACGCCTCGGACAATTATCCCCTGGTCTCCTTTGAAGAAGCAGTGACTGTGATGGTCACACCCGGCAAGATTGACCCCGATAGTGAGGGGCGGATGGTGTCGCTGCTGGCGGAAATGTTCGACCGTTCAGAAGCCTCCATCTACGCTGAGTATGAGAACACAGCCGATTATCAGTATTCTGTCATAGGTGACGTCACCCTGGACACAGCCAACCAGTTTTACGATCGTTTAACCCGTTATGAGGCAATTTCCCTCTCCGATTTCCGCTCCCGCTTCTATCATGACGGCGGAATCGCGCCGCATGTGACCGGCTTTGTGCTGACCGTACCAGCGGAAGAATTGGAACAGTATCAACGTTTAGGCTACACCGGCGAGGAAAAGATCGGTGCGTCCGGGCTTGAGGCTTGGGGTGAGCAGTATCTGGCCGGCAAGCACGGCGCGGATCTTTACGTCAAGGATCCCCAGGGTCAGGTTCTGACCAAGATCGCCAGTGTTCCAGCCGAGCCTGCTCAATCGATCTACAGCACGATCAACAGTGCTTACCAGTATCGCCTGCAGCAAAGTTTTGGCGACATGATTGGCGCGATCGTAGTGATGGAGCGTGACACCGGCAAGGTCATCGCCATGGTCTCCAACCCGGGCTACGATCCCAACGTGTTTATCGCGCCCTATTACACGGCGTATTCGATTGCTGAAATCACCCAGAACCCCTTCAATCCCATGTACAACCGGGCATCGCAGGGCGTTTACCCTCCGGGTTCGGTCTTCAAGATCATCACGATGGCAGCTGCCCTTGAAACGGGCGTCTACCAACCGGACTCTTCCTATTATTGTGATAATTACTGGCGCGAGTTGGATGGCTGGGTCGGCGAAGATTGGACTGTTGCCCATGGGTTTGGTCCTTCAGGGCAATTGACTCTCCAACAAGGGCTGATGCTTTCCTGCAATCCATGGTTCTGGCATATCGCTTATTCGTTATGGAACGAGGGCTATCGCACCTCCATCCCGGACGAGGCAATTGATTTTGGGTTGGGCAAGCCAACCGGTATCGAGATTCCTGATTTTGCTGGCAGCATCAATCCTGCGCCGACCGAAGTCAGCGAATACGTCCAGATGGCGATTGGTCAGAGCACCATGCAGGTAAGCCCACTACAGGTCGCGGCATTCGTCGCGGCGGTTGGCAATGGCGGTACCCTTTACCAGCCAACTCTGATCGAGAAAATCGGTTTGACGGGACAGGACCCTGTTTACACCTTTGAACCAAAAGTAGTACATGAGCTTAATTTGCAACCAGCAACTCTGGAAGCCATCCAGGAAGCCATGGTCATGGTGGTTTCTAATCCAAGTGGTACAGCCCAATTCCAATTCAGGAATTATCCTTACAACATCGCCGGCAAAACTGGCACAGCGGAAAACCCAGTTGGAGAGTCGCATGCCTGGTTCGGTGGCTATACTTTTGAGAATGATCCGGAGCGTCCCGATATCGCCGTTGCTGTGATCCTGGAGAATGCCGGCGAAGGCTCCGAAATGGCAGCGCCGCTATTCAGACGTGCGGTTTCTCTCTACTTCTCCGATGGGCAAAATGCTGGTGGCACCATGCCCTGGGAAGAAAGTCCCTACGTGCCTTTCATACCAGAAGAGGATTGAGCTTGGGCGCTTCGCAACCGCTGATCTCTATTAGTACTCCAAGTGAATATACTGAAGGTTTTGTGATTCGTTCACAGGCCGGTTACCTGACCGTGCGGACGGAAAAGGGCGACATCCAAACACGCCTGCGCGGGCGCTTGCGTCAGGGCAGAGCCGAAGGCGATTTGGTGGCGGTGGGGGATAAGGTGCGCATTGCCATCCACGAAGATGGCACAGGCAGCATCGAAGAAGTGCTGCCGCGAAAATCCGTTTTTTCACGCCAACTCTCAGGTGTCAGCTATGATTACCAGCAGATACTCCTGGCAAATGCCGACCTGGCGTTGCTGGTGTTTGCCTGCACCCAACCCGATCCGAGCCTGCGCATGCTCGACCGCTTTTTGGTGGTGACGGAGCGCGCGCACATCCCGGCGGTGATCGTGGTCAACAAGGTCGATTTGATGCCGGTCGAGCTGGTGGACAAGCTTTTTGGCATGTACCGTTCCATCGGGTATGATGTTATTTACGCTTCGGCGGTGACCGGGCAGGGCGTGGAGGCGCTGCGCGTGTGTATGCAGGGCAAACTGAGCACGCTCGCCGGACCTTCGGGCGTGGGCAAGAGCAGCCTTCTGAACAGGGTAATTCCAGACCTGAACCTGGAGGTTGGCGCGTTAAGCGAGGGTGTCGGGCGCGGAAAAGGGCGCCATACCACCCAGGTACGGCAGCTCTACCCGCTGCCGGGGGGCGGATATATCGCTGATGTGCCTGGGCTGCGTACACTGGCACTTTGGGACATCCAGGATGAAGAGCTGGATGCCTATTTCAGGGAAATCGCGCCGCTGGTGCCGGAATGCCAGTTCAACGACTGCAGTCATAGCCGTGAACCTGCCTGTGCAGTGCGCAAAGCGGTTGAGCGCGGGCAGATTGACCCGCGCAGGTACGAGTCTTACCTCAGGTTGCGTTTTGGCGATCCCGGGGAAGATGACGTAGTCTAGGAGATTAGTTTTGAGAATTTCACTTGCTAAAAGACAAAACGCTTTGATGGTTCTGTTAAGTCTGGTCTTTTTTGTGTCAGCCTGCGGAAACAGCCCAACCCCAGGGGTTGTGCCGACTGAGACGCTTAGCCAGCCAACCCAACTGCCCCCAACCCCTACCTTGACCCCGGAACCGCCCAAAGTGTTGACCGTCTGCCTGGCAGAAGACCCGGGCAGCCTGTTCCGCTACGAGGGGCGCGAAACTCTGGCAAAGCAAAGCGTTTTTGCGACGCTTTACGACATGAATGTCTTGTTTGAGACACTGCCAACCTATGCCAACAACCAAGCTGTTAAAACTGCAGTGGATGTGAAGCCTGGAATGAGCGTCTTGGATGGCCAGGGAGAAGTAACAATATTAAAGGAAGGTTCCGTGATCCATCCTGTAATAGATGGATCCTTGGGTGACCAGGCTGCCTGGACCGCGTCTGCCCCTCTGCAAATGATGCAGGTGAGGCTTGAATACAAAATCGCCCCAGGCCTGATGTGGTCTGACGGCAGCCCTGTGACTTCTGCTGATTTCCTTTTTTCTTTCGAAGTGGCGAATGAACTGCGCAATCCGCAGGATCTCTGGCTGCTCGAGCGCACCTCCAGCGTTGAGCAAATGGATTTAACCACAGTCGTCTGGACAGGCATCCCGGGGTTTGTGCCAGTTGACTTCGAAGAGCTTGTCTTTCCACCGATCCCTTTTTCCCAATTTTCTGAAATAAGTCCGTCTGAGATTGGCATTTCTGCAGAAGCGAACGAAACCCCGCTCGGCTGGGGAGCGTATCGGATCTCGGAACGCACGCCTGGTTCTGTGATCCAGTTTGAACGCAACCCATACTTCAATCCAAAACCTGCATATGACCAGGTGGTCATATTGGTGGAGCCCGACCTGCAGCAGGCGATCAGTCAGCTGCAAAGTGGTGAATGTGACGTTCTGGACCCCAGTTACCACCTGGAAGGGCAGAGCAGGGATGTGCTGACTGGTCTGGCGCAAAGCGGCAGCCTGGTGGCGGAGAACTACGAGTTTGTGCAGCAAATGATCTTCGGCATCCAGCCGTCAGCTTACGATAGCGGTTATTTCCCCTGGACCGCGACCCGCCAGGACTTCTTCGGCGATCTGCGCACCCGGCAGGCGGTCGCAGCTTGCCTGACCGCGGAACCGATTGCCTCCGAAATCCTGGGAGCACGGTTGCCAGAGGATTTCAGCTTACCCGAATTTGCGTCCGGGGGCAGCCTGGAGCAAGCGCAGGCATTGCTGGACGAAATTGGCTGGCTGAGAGATGAAGCCCAACCGAATGCCCCGCGAGTGGCAACAGGAGTGGAGAATATCCTGGATGGCACTGTGTTTTCAGTTAATCTCCTCAGTGGCACATCACCGATGGACAAGGAAGTAAGCCAGGCAGTTGTGCGGCGACTGGGGCAATGTGGGATCCAGGCGACCCCCCAGGCATTGCCAGCCGCTGAGCTCTACGCCCCAGGTCCGCAAGGCTCACTGTTCGGGCGAAATTTCGACCTGGCGCTGGTCAGCTGGCGGCAGACCAGCGGCAATGCATGCGAACTCTATCGCTCGGATGGCGTACCCAACAGCGGCAATTACTGGATAGGTACAAACCTGGCAGGGTGGGCTGATGCCGGTTTTGACGCCAGATGTACGGCAGCTGGAAATGCTGAATTGTTACCGAGCCTTGGAGACGAAGTGGATTTGCTCTCGGAATTTCTCCCGGCAGTGCCGTTGATGCCTCAAATTTCCATGTGGACTGCGTCGAATCGTGTGGACCTGGCTGGGGGCACTTCCTTCACGGAAATTCAACTCTGGCGTCCAGCAATTTCAAATTGAGGAATTATGTTCACAATGCAATCTTGCTGGTGTCAAGGTCTAAATCAAATAAATTCCCCTCAAAAGGATTTAGACACATTTGTTGTAATGATCACCTGTGCGAGTCAAAAGTGTATACAGTGTGCTGGCCTTCGCACAAAAGTACCCATTCAATGAGTTGACAAGAACTTACCTTGCAAAGTAAAATGTACTTACACCCAAGTAGATATTGGGTTAGCAATTCTATGGAGAGGATGCCTGTTGACATGACGATTGGTTTTGTGGATGACCAGATTAGTTTGTTTTCAGCGCGTCTTAACCAAATATTCACTCAAATCCATTAAGGAGGAACATATGAGAAAGTTGTTTGTCGTATTAAGTTTAGTTATCGTTACTAGCTTGCTGCTTGCTGCTTGCGGCACACCGACTGAGGCTCCGGTGGTTACCGAACCTCCAGTGGTTGAAGTTCCCACTGAGGCACCAACTGAAGAACCAACTGAAGCTCCCACAGAAGCTCCCACACCAGAACCCACTGAAGAACCTGTTGTGAGAACTGAACGCAAGGGTGGTTGGTTGGATGAGATCATCTACACCGTGGCTGATCCCGCTGCTGTGCTGACCCAAATTCAAGCCGGAGATGTTGACATCTACGCTGAAGGTCTTGCACCTGCATTCGCACAGGAAGTAAGAGATTCTGGGCTAAAATATTCCACATCCCAGGGTACCTATTATGGAATCCTGTTCAACCCTGCCACTTTCAATGATGGTCGTTTTAATCCATTCTCTAACCGCAAGATCCGCGAAGCTTTCAACTGGCTGACTGATCGCAACTATTTTGCCCAGGAAATCTTCAACGGCGGCGGCAAGGCGAAATTCTTTGCCATTACGACTGAATGGCCGGATTACGCTGACCTGGCAGATACCGTTCGTAAGCTGGAAAGCTATTACGCCTACGACTTGGAAAAGGCAAGGGAAGTTATCACCACCGAGATGGAAGCCATGGGCGCGGAATTGGTTGACGGCGCATGGACCTATGAAGGCGAACCGGTTAAGATCACCTTCATCATCCGAAATGATGCTGCTCGTACCGCCATGGGTGACTGGACTTGTGACAGACTGGAAGAGCTTGGCTTCACAACAATTGATCGCCAGTATAAGTCTGGTTCCGAAGCTTCCCCCATCTGGATTGGTTCAGACCCGAAAGAAGGGCTCTGGCATCTTTACACTGCTGGTTGGGGTGCCTCTGTTATCGATCGCGATCAGGGCAACATCTTCCAGGAAATGTACCTTCCTACTTCACAACAGGGTATTCCTGTGTGGTATGAAAACATTGCCGATCCTGAATTCCAGGAACTTGGCGATCGCCTCTACAACGCAGACTACAATACTGTTGAAGAACGAAAAGAAATGATGGCGCGTGCGCTTGAATTGTCTCTGCAAGATTCCTTCCACATGTGGTGGATTGACTCTTCTGAGTTCACTCCCTACGTCACCGACTTGGTGGCTGTTGCTGATCTGGCTGCCGGTGTTCAGGGCGCCCAGGTTGCTCCTTATTCCCTTCGCTATGAAGGCGTTGAGGGTGGTTCTGTTAAATGGGCACAGCAGGATCTGTTTGCTGAGCCTTACAACCCGATTGCGGGTACCAACTGGACTTTCGACCAGGCCGTTGTCCGCGCTACCCAATCTGGCGACGTGCTGTACGACCCATACACTGGTCTTGTCCACGGGCTTCGTCTTGAAAGTTCTGCTATCACAGTGCTGGAAGGTCTGCCAGTTGGCAAGACCTTGGATTGGGTAACCCTTGATTTCGCTCCTGAAATCGTGGTTCCTGATGATGCATGGATTGACTGGGACGCTGAAGCTCAGAAATTTATTACCGTTGCTGAAGCTGGCCTCAGTGGCACCACTGCCAAACGCAAGGCTGTTTCCGTCTATCCTGCCGACCTGTTTGAAACCGTGAAATGGCACGATGGTTCCAATATTTCTTTGGCCGATATGATGATGTCCTGGATTTTGACTTTTGATCGCGCTAAAGAAGAAAGCGCCATCTACGACGCGGCAGCTGTTCCAACTTTCACAGTATTTCAGGATGGCTTCAAGGGTTTGAAGATCGTATCCACTGATCCTCTGACTATTGAATACTATAGCGACGTCTATTCTCAGGATGCTGAATTGAATGCAGCCGGATTATGGCCGACATGGACTACAGGTGAATTGTCCTTCTCACAGGCAGCAGCCGCGAATGCCGCTGAAGCTGCTGGTTTGCTGGCTTACTCACCAGATAAATCCACTGAATTGGAAGTTGAATGGACCAGCTTTATTGGTGGCCCAAGCCTTGAGATCCTGGCTGCCCAGTTGGATGAGCTGATCGCAAATCAAACCATACCTTACGAAGCCACTCTCGGTCAGTATATTACTGCTGAAGAGGCTGTTGCCCGTTATGAAGCCCTGAAAGCCTGGTATACAGAGAAGGGTCACTTCTGGCAGGGTACTGGTGCCTATTATCTTGATCAGGTCTTCCTGACCGAGAAGTCTGCCGTCGTCCGGCAGAACGCCGATTATGTAGATCTCGCTGATCGCTGGGATATGTTCGCTAATCCCATGATCGCAACTGCCGAAATCGATGGTCCTGGCCAGGTTAAACTTGGCGAGGCTGCCACCTTTGAGGTTTTCGTAACATTCCAAGACGAGGCATATCCTGCTGATTCCATCAAGATCGTGAAATACCTGCTTTATAACGCAGCAAACGAACTGGTTGTTATTGGCGAGGCTGAGCTGGTCGAAGATGGTTACTATGTTGTAGAACTGACTGCTGATGACATTACTGCTCTTGGAGCTGGCGCAAGCAAGCTTGAGATCGCTGTAGTGCCGATTCCAGTAAGCCAACCGACGTTTACTTCGGTTGAGTTTGTAGTTGCCCAGTAAATTCGATTTGGACAATTAAGAAATTGGGGCAAGTTAGCGATAACTTGCCCCAGTGTTACTAAAAGAGAGCGATGCTATGACCACTGAGACAAACATCGAATTATTAAATAGAACCGCACGGGCAAATACCGCAAAGCGGTTGGGTAAATTTTTGGCACTTAGAGTTGTGATGCTCTTCATAACCATTGTTGTGGGCATCTATATCACAATCATAATTGCCAACATGGGTGGTTATGTTGATACGATCATGCGTAACGACATCCGTGAAAGAGTCAATCAGCAAGTGTCTGCGATGACTGCCAGCAAGCCGATGAGCACCGAGAACAGAGCTCAACTTGTGAATCAGATGATCGCGCTTGAAGAAAAGCGAATTGGCTTGGATACTCCATTTGTTGTGCGTTCATTCCGATATTTGGGGAACGCCCTGACCTTAAATCTCGGTCGCGCGGTTCACATGGTAAGTGATCATGGCTCCAGAGCTGTAAGCAACATTATCCTCGAACGACTGCCAGCCACACTCTTATTAATGGGTGTCTCTCAGTTGATACTGTTCTTTTCCACCGTATTTTTCGCATTGTCGCTTTCGAGAGCCTATGGCAGTTTTTGGGACAAATTGATCATCACACTCTCTCCTACTTCATCCGCTCCACCATGGTTTTATGGAATTTTCCTAATTCTGTTATTTGCAGCGGTACTTAAGTTACTTCCTTTTAGTGGCATGGTTTCTGCCCCACCACCAAAAGAAACCGGCGCATATATTTTGGACCTTTTAAAGCACTTAATTCTCCCCGCTAGTTCCCTGATACTCGCATCATTTTTTCTCAGTGTCTACAACTGGAGAACTTTTTTCCTGATCTATTCAAGTGAAGATTACGTGGATATGGCCAAAGCGAAAGGGCTGCCTTCACGAGAAATTGAAACACGTTATATTTTGCGTCCAACCCTGCCAACAATTATCACAAATTTCGCGCTCATAATCATCGGTTTGTTTACCGGAGCAACCATCACAGAAACGATATTTCTGTGGCCTGGCTTGGGTAGGACAATCTTTCGGGCTGTCAGCCTGTATGATACCCCAGTGATTGTTGGCACTACCATTATCTATGCTTACTTGCTTGCCTTCACTGTTTTTTTCCTCGATTTCATCTATGCCATCGTAGACCCAAGAGTCAAGGTGGGAGGCGGGAACAGCTAACATGAAAATATTAAAAAATACTCTTCGAGAAATATCACATTATCCCTCCGCAATATTTGGCGCTTTAATCATATTGATTTTGATAGCACTGGCAATTTTTGCGGTTTCAACCATTCCCTATGATGAAGCCATTCAACTTTGGAGAGGCGGAGAGGACACAGTTTACCGCAACCCTAAAAATGTACCACCGTCGTGGTTTAATAATTTTACGGATAAAAGTCTGCCTATTTCTTTCTCAGTGATGGCTGGTGAGGATGAAGACTTCTCAAAGGTTGTGAATCCTGGAGAATCAGGTTCAACTATTGAATATGCATACACCTTCGATTTTCAGTATGACGATTATCCACAGGAACTATTTCTCTACATTCAATCTACTTATCAGGTAAAGAACCCCTTTATCTCGGTAGTTCTTGAAACACCTGGCGGTGAAGAAATCAAAATTTCAGATTTTGGCACATCAAACAAGCAGACCTATCGTTTTTCACAAGATGATAGATTGATCACCCGGCTACGTCGCATTCATGGCAAAGAGCTTCCGGTGATGCAAGGCTTGTTCTCTGTACCTAAATCGGAGCCTTTGGAGATTAACAAGGGTATCTACACTCTGAAAATTCTTGCCTCGACATTTGAGGCGGATTCAGATGTGCAAATTGAGTTTGTGAGCCATGGTCTTGTTTTTGGTTTGTTTGGAACTGACCACATGCGTCGGGATCTAACCACAGCTATTTTGTGGGGGGCTCCGATTGCGCTGGCGTTTGGTTTGTTGGCAGCTGCTTCAACTTCGGTCCTTTCCATGTTGATTGCAGCGCTTGGTGCCTGGTTTGGAGGTTGGGTCGATGAATTGGTCCAAAGGATCACTGAAGTCAACCTGGTCCTGCCATTCCTGTCAATTCTGATCATGGTTGGCACCTTCTATTCACGCAGTATTTGGATAATTCTTGGAGTGACAATTGCACTTTCGATCTTTACAGGCGCGATCAAAACAAATCGAGCTATCTTCCTTCAGATCAAGGAATCCACCTATATTGAAGCAGCCAGAGCCTACGGAGCAAGCAACACCCGGATAATTGGTCGATATTTAGTTCCCCGGATTATCCCATTGCTCATTCCCGGTCTGGTTTCCGCAGTTCCTAGTTACGTATTTCTTGAAGCTTCATTGGCCTTACTCGGTCTGGGTGATCCGACATTGCCCACCTGGGGGAAAGTTATCAACGATGCTTACTCAAATGGTGCACTGTATAGAGGTCAATTTTATTGGATACTCGAGCCTGCCATTCTGCTTATGATTACCGGTTTGGGATTTGCTATGTTAGGATTTGCGCTTGATCGAATATTCAACCCAAGGCTAAGAGGTATGTAAACATGACTGAGGAAAAAGTAATTCGAATACAAGATCTCAAACTTTACTTCACAACTAACAAGGGTGTCGTACAAGCAGTCGATGGTGTAAATTTCGATCTAATGCCTACAAAAGCTGTCGTTGTTGTGGGCGAATCCGGTTGCGGGAAAACCTCCCTGGCAAAAGCAGTTCTGCGATTGCTCCCCCGAAATGCTGGTGAGTACTCCGGACAAGTCTGGTTGGGTGATACGGAAACGATGGCTCTTTCAGACGAGGAATATCGTAAGCAAATCCGGTGGGTTCAAATGTCCATGGTTCCTCAGGCTGCCATGAACTCGCTAAATCCTGTATTGCGTGTTGGTGACCAGGTTGCAGAACCCATGCTTGTGCACTTTGGAAAAAGCAGGGAAGAAGCCCTGGCTCAAGCCGCAAAAATGTTTCAAAATGTTGGCGTTCCGGTTGACTTTCTCTCGCGCTACCCGTTTGAACTTTCTGGGGGCATGCGTCAACGTGTTGCCATAGCCATGGCTTTGGTCACTGGACCCAAACTGGTTATTTTGGATGAACCGACTTCTGCCCTGGATGTATTGACTCAAGCTAACATCTTTAATCTTCTCAAAAGAATAAAGACGGAACTGGAAACAAGCTTCATATTAATTACACACGACATCTCAACATCGTCCGAACTGGCAGATATTGTAGCTGTCATGTACGCGGGACAAATCGTTGAGGTAAGCGAATCTCACCGCTTCTTTAGTAATCCAAGGCATCCTTATTCCATTAAGCTGATGGGTAGTGTACCAAGACTTCGAACCAAGGCGGAACCTGACTTTATCATCGGTCGACCGCCTTCATTGATCAATCCCCCTACAGGCTGCCGCTTTGCAGAACGATGTCCCAAGCGTTTCGAAAAATGTGTTAACGAACCACCGATTACTAGATTTGGTGAAGATTGGGTCAAATGCTGGCTTTACGAAGGTGAAGGTGAACTCGTATGAAACAAGAAGTAGTCACAAATTCAACCTCTACAACCTCCTCGGAAAACATCCTCGAGTTGAAGGACCTCAAGGTCTATTTTGAACTTAAGAAATTTGGATTCCAGCACGCTGGCTATGTTCATGCTGTAGATGGCGTGGATTTATCTCTAAAGCGTGGTGAAACCATCGCAATCGTAGGGGAAAGCGGTAGCGGTAAGACGAGCTTGATGAGAACAATCCTGCTCCTAAATGTACCTACCGGAGGCACTGTTACCTTTGAAGATCAACTCATCAACGACTTGAGCTCCAAAATGCTAAGAGATTTTCGCCATAAAGTAGGGTATGTCCAACAGGACCCTTACGGTGCCATGCCGCCATTTATGAATGTCCAGACCATCCTTGAAGAGCCATTAAAAATTGCCGGGATAAAAGACAAAGAGGAACGTTATCGCCGCGTTTTCAAGGTTATGGAAGAAGTCAAAATGACTCCGGTGGATGAGTTTCTGTCAAAATTTCCACATCAACTTAGTGGTGGCCAACAGCAGCGTATAGTCATTGCCAGGGCGATGATCCTCAACCCTGTTTTGCTGGTTGCTGATGAACCTGTGTCTATGCTTGATGCTTCAGTACGTGTAGAAATTCTAAAATTACTTCGAAATTTGCAAGAAGAACACAACCTGGCAGTTATATACATCACCCATGATCTGGCAACCGTAAGATATTTCTCGGAATACATCAATGTAATGTATGCTGGGCAAATCATCGAAAAAGCAACAGAGTCAGACCTCATCAACAATACAGCCCATCCCTATACACACGCTCTCTTGGCTGCTACGTCTGACCCGGATCCGAAAAACGTGGATGAATTTCAGGATGTTCCTCCTGGGGAACCACCCAGCCTGGTCAATCCACCGCAAGGATGCCGTTTCCACCCGCGCTGCCCCCGGATAATTAAAGGTACCTGTGACGTTAAGAGTCCACCTGAAATTGACCTTGGCAACGAACATTTGGTGTCCTGTTGGCTGTTTGCTGAAAATGAAACATTGGAAGACTGATCCAAAGACCCTGATTTGGGTTGGAGGCATAGCAGTAGTTTTAGGCTTCGTAATGCCTTTGCTGATGGTGAGTAAGGTTTTGCCTTCAACCTATTTCCTCAACTTTCTCGCCTTTGCCTTTCAACTTTTAGGAATGTCAACCTCGATTATCGGTGCCTTTAGTCTCGTCAAAACCCGCCTTGACGTAAAGAAAGCTGATAAAAGTTTTATAGAAGAGCAACCATCTGACAAACACCGCTGAGGTTTTCTAAATCTTTTCCAATCAAGGAAAAAGGCACCTCTTCTCAGAGGTGTCTTTTTTTTGATCCAGCATCATTATCTTTTCCCTCAGACCGACTCTCCAAGGCATTTAACCGCTCTTATGTGAGTTTCTGTGGAATTTACTGCTAAGATCCAAATGTCACTTTTGGAAATGGCTGCAGCTTTAAGAGGAAAAGAAACAATTCATTCTAAGATTCTGAGTCTGGTGAGGTGAGCAATTACAATTGCGTCAGTAGAGGTTTTACTGATTTAGGCTTACCACTTGGTACGCGGAGGGCTTACCGCGAGTTGAGATTGCACACCTGAGGCGCACTCAATGCAGGACTGCTGATTGTATAGGTATTTTTCCCGGCCTCAAACGACGTATTCTCAAACTCGAGTAATATTAATGGGTAGCCAGATGTTGGCAGGCTTTGAAATCTATGTTAAAATATTGGCTGCGTTGGGGCATGGTGCAATGGCAGCACATCGGACTTTGAATCCGCTGATCTTGGTTCGACTCCAAGTGCCCCGGCCTGATTTATTGTGGACACACAATCTGATGATCTAAGTTTTGATGATAGCGAGGCTGACAGTCCGATTTGGGCTGCTGTCCGCATTTTTGATTCCCGGAGTTTAAAATGACAATTGCATCTGTAATTCTTGCTGCTGGCTTAGGCAAACGCATGCATTCCAGCTTACCTAAAACTCTCCATCCCCTGCTTGGTAAACCTATCGTTTTCCACGCCCTGGATGCCGTCCTTCCCCTGGCTGACCTGCCTCCGGTGCTCGTGACCGGCTATGGCAGCGAGCTTGTGCGAGAGGAAATCGCACGCGCGTATGGTGAAAAAGTTGCTTTTGCCTTGCAGGCAGAACAACTCGGCACTGGACACGCCGTTCGGTCAGCCGAAGAGCAACTGCGCGGTAAGGCTGACATTATGTTGGTCACGTTCGGGGATATGCCCATGCTGCGCCCTGAGACGATCCAGCGCCTGATCCAAATTCGCCATGAAACAAACAGCGCCGTCACAATGACGAGCGTGATCGGTGATTTGCCACGGGGATTTGGGCGGGTGTTGCGCTCCGAAGATGGAAAAGTGCGCGCAATCGTGGAAGAAGCAGACGCCACGCCTGAGCAGCTCAAGATCCGTGAATACAACATCTCTGCCTACTGTTTCGATGCGGATTGGATGTGGCAAAGCCTGGCAGATCTCAAACCCTCCCCAAAAGGCGAATTTTATGTCACCGACCTGGTTGAAATAGCAATCGCGCAGGGCAGAGGCGTGGAAGCCATGGTGCTCGAGGATGCCGCCGAAGGACTCGGGATCAATAACCGCGTGGACCTGGCGGACTGCGAACGGGCGATGCGCGCGCGCGTGAACCGCCAGTGGATGCTGTCGGGCGTCAGTTTCCTGGACCCTGATACGACCACGGTCGAAATGGGCGTGACAATTGGGCAGGATACCGTTTTGTATCCGCACACTTATCTGCGCGGCAGGACAACCATTGGTGAGAATTGTGCCATCGGACCCGACACCACCCTGCTGCACACCAGCGTAGGCGACCATTGCATGATCCAGTACTCGGTAGCCGAAAAGGCAACCATTGGCAGTTATGTCACAATGGGACCTTTTTGCCATTTGAGGAGCGGCGCAGTTCTCAAGGACTACGTCCACCTGGGCAATTTTGGCGAGGTGAAAGATTCGACCCTCGGTGAGCACACCAAGATGGGTCACTTTTCGTACATTGGCAATGCAACCATCGGGCGGGATGTGAACATTGGGGCAGGCACGATTACCTGCAATTATGACGGAAAACTCAAACATCCAACCGAAATTGGGGATGAGACGTTTATCGGGAGCGATACCATGCTGGTGGCTCCGTTAAAGATTGGCAAGCGCGCCAAAACGGCTGCAGGTGCGGTTGTTACGCACGATGTGCCAGATGACACGCTGGTGATTGGAGTACCTGCCAGACCCAGGGAAAGAAAGGATCATTGTGAGTGATGAAATCGGGCTTTGGATAGCCCTCGCGGTTGCAGTCTTTGTCTGTTTATTGGCTTCAGCTGCGAAATCTGCCTTCACGCATGCCCGGCTACCCTATCTTTTAGGCATAGCAAGTGGGCAGAACGGGAAGATTGACCAAACCATTAAACTTTTTAGTAAAACCGGTCTAAGGACTGCCCTGCGTTTGGGGCTGATCATCTGTCACTTCATTGTGGCGGCAATCGTCGTCCTTATTTGCGACAGATTATTTGCGATTCAGAATTACTGGCTGGTCGCACTGATCGTCTTTGGGGCTTTCTTAATTCTGAGCGTTCTCGAGTTCTTGATCGAACGAAAGATACTGGACGCACCAGATCAGTCGGCAATCACCTGGACGGGCATGGCAGCGTTCATTTCATTCCTTTTGTCTCCACTAACGCGCCTGATGACTTCGGTGCTTGGGGAACACGCCGAGAAAGTTACCCTGACGGTGACGGACGATACCCTCAGGGACTGGGTGGAGAATGAACAGCCTGAGAGTACGCTTGAGAAGGGTGAGCGGGAAATGATCTATTCCATTTTCCGCTTCAGTGAGACCATGGCAAAAGATATCATGGTGCCGCGCATGGACGTCTTGGCGCTGGAGGTCAACACCACCATCAGCGATGCGCGCCACGAGTTCATCAAGGCTGGGCACTCCCGTGTGCCTGTCTATGAGGACTCGATTGATAACGTCGTCGGTTTGCTCTATGCCAAGGACCTGTTGGCAGTAGTGGATGGCGCTGATACAATTGCAGCCCAGCGGCGGCTTCTGCGGCAGGCTTACTTCGTGCCTGAAGCCAAGAAGGTGGACGAACTGCTGGCAGAGATGCAATCCCGTGGGGTGCACATGGTGCTGGTGGTCGATGAGTATGGCGGTGTGGCCGGCGTGGTGACGCTGGAAGACATCGTTGAGGAAATTGTCGGAGAGATCCGGGATGAGTACGACCAGAGTGAAGAAAAGCTCTATGAACAGGTTGATGAAAACACCTACCTGATCCTTGGGCGGGCAACGATTGACGAGTTCAACCTGATCACGGATGGATCACTCTCGGATGAGTATGCGGATACCCTGGGCGGCTTTATCTATGGTCAGCTGGGCAGGGTTCCTCAACCAGGTGAGGTTGTAACTACCGAGAATTTGGAATTTACGGTGGAGCAGGTGGTAGCAAGGCGCATCATCAAGGTGAAGGTGCGCAAATTGACCAAAGAAGCGTTCCAGGAGGACAGTGAGAATGGAAACACTGACAAGTGAGTATCGCAAGATCCTGATTGACACAGCCCGGCAATATCTGAAGAACAGCTATTCGCCCTATTCCAACTACCCGGTTGGAGCGGCAGTGCTGGCGGAGGATGGACTGGTGTACGGGGGAACAAACATCGAAAATTCGGCTCATCCTTCAGGGCTGTGCGCGGAGAGAGTGGCGATTAACAAAGCGATTTCCGAAGGGAACCGAAAAATCCTGGCTGTGGCGGTAGTCACCCGCAACGCCGGGGCTCCTTGCGGAGCCTGCAGGCAGGTGATGCGGGAATTTGGTCGCCTGGATATTCCCGTTATTCTGACGACAGTCGAAGACGGCGTTGAAGAGAATTTCACGCTGGGGGATCTCCTGCCTCGGTCTTTTGGTCCGGATGATTTGAACCGGTAATCCACTGACCGAAAATGACAAGCCCGGATTCTCGCAGCTATCGCGCTCAGGGGGTTGTGCTGCGGCATGTGGAGGTTGGTGAAGCAGACCGCATCCTGACGTTCTACACATTGGAATACGGAAAAATACAGGCGATTGCCAAAGGGATTCGCAAAATGCGCAGCCGCAAGGCGGGGCACCTTGAGCCCTTTTCGCGGGTGGAGCTAATGCTCGCCAAGGGGCGCAGCCTGGATGTGATCACGCAGGCAGAAGCGCAAAGTACCTATGAAAATCTGCGCGCTGACCTGCAGCTGATTGCATACGCTGCTTATGTTATCGAATTGCTTGATCGTTTCACTTACGAGGAAGGCGAGCAACGCCAGCTCTACAATCTACTGGTAGATACATTGGCACGCCTTGATGAAGGCGCGCCCCCTCAGACCGTAGTGCATTACTACGAAGTCCAATTGATGGATTTGCTGGGGTTTAGACCTCAGTTGCAGGTTTGCGCAGCATGCGGGGAAAAAATCAAGCCGGAAGACCAGTTTTTCTCAGCTAAATTAGGCGGAGTGCTCTGCCCCAACTCGCTTTCGGCAGACCCAACCGCCTGGAGAGTGAGCTTGGGGGCGTTGAAGTACATGCGGCATTTTCAGCGCAGTTCCTGGGGCAAACTCAAAAGTCTTGAGATCCCCCGGGAAATTGAGCCGGAGCTCGCCAGCCTGTTGGAGCGCTATCTGACTTATTTGTTGGAATACAGCCTGCGAACCCCAGGGTTCTTAAAAGCCGTTACTTAACCCCTGGCGATTTGCCCAAAAACGCTCGATTGTGCCGGGCTTACGAAGTACCCTGCCGACGGAGCCAGGCGCGGGCAGCCCGAGCACACCTTTTCGCCTAAGGCGTCCTCCATCACGCCCTGCTGGCATTGTTCGTCATCGCGAGCCTCTTTTGCGTGGCGATCTGCCCATAAACACCCGATTGTGCCGGGCTCCTGCCCGAGCACAGCCTTTTGCTGTGCGCGTCCAATCTCACAAGGAGACCTGCGGTCAAAGCCTATGCTCGGCGAGGACGCCGGCACGATCAACGATGCCACTTGTTCTTGCAAGGTCTCCTGACCTTGCAAGGTTTTTGACCGAAGGTCTCCACATATAATCGACATGGGACACCACTTTTAATAGTCCGATTCTCGTCGGTATAGGGAGAAAGGTAGGTCCCCACGATCAGTGCTGCAGCCTGCCGCGATGCTGATGTATAATCAATCTGTTAAATCAACCACGAGGTTTCGCGATGAGCACAGTATTAGATTTTCAATCCATCATCTTTAAACTGCAAACATACTGGGCGGGGCAGGGCTGCCTGATCTGGCAACCGTACTACTCCCAGGTTGGCGCGGGCACCATGAATCCCGCCACATTTTTGCGAGTTCTTGGTCCGGAGCCGTGGCGTGTGGCTTACGTGGAGCCCTCGGTTCGACCGGATGACGGACGCTATGGCATCAACCCAAACCGCCTGCAGCAGCATACACAGTTCCAGGTGATCCTCAAGCCCGATCCAGGCAATCCGCAGGAGCTCTATCTGAACTCACTGCTTGCCCTGGGCATTGACCCGGCGCAGCACGATATTCGCTTCGTGGAAGATAACTGGGAGTCGCCGGCTCTCTCCGCCTGGGGTCTGGGCTGGGAGGTGTGGCTGGATGGTCAGGAAATCACCCAATTCACCTACTTCCAGCAGGCGGGTGGAATCGTGCTGGATGTGCCTGCGGTCGAGATCACGTACGGTCTTGAGCGTATTGCCATGAGCTTGCAGAAGGTGAATCATTTCAAAAACATCCGCTGGAACGAAAGCCGCAGCTATGGGGACGTTCTCCAGGTGGCGGAACGCGAGCACTCAACCTACTACTACGAAGTAGCGGATGTGCCCAGTCTCAGGCAGATGTTCTCCTTGTTTACCAAAGAAGCCGAAAATGCCCTCGCAAAAGGCTTGGTGCTGCCGGCTTACGACAACATTATCAAGTGCTCACACACTTTCAATATTTTGGATGCCCGTGGCGCTGTCGGTTTCACCGAGCGTCAGGCGCTGTTTGGCAAGATGCGCGAGCTTTCCCGCAAGGTGGCTGAGGCGTACTATGCCCAGCGCGAAGAGATGGGCTTCCCCTGGATGAAGGGTGAACAACCAGTCCTGGCTCTGGAGAAGGAAGTTCTGCCTGAAATCAGCGAAGATCGTGCGGACTTTTTGTTTGAAATTGGCTGCGAAGAACTGCCAACTGCAGATCTTGATGCTGCCATCAGCAACCTGGAAAGTTTGATGAAAACGCTGTTGTCCGAAACACGGCTCGAGTACAACAAATTGATTGTGCATGGTACGCCACGCCGCTTAGTCGCACAAGTGGAAGCCCTGCAAACCCGCCAGGCTGAGCGCAAGCTCGAGGTGAAGGGTCCTCCAGCTGACCGGGCTTTTGACGCTGAAGGCAAGCCGACCAAGACCGCCGAGGGCTTTGCCCGCAGCCGTGGGTAGACGTCGAACAG
>Ga0209717_1001232_pt1 | contig 28298 bp, 26 predicted proteins | sample AD_UKC048_MetaG_FD_184418 | JGI IMG/M metagenome (GOLD analysis project Ga0209717, IMG submission 184418) | Active sludge microbial communities of municipal wastewater-treating anaerobic digesters from USA - AD_UKC048_MetaG (SPAdes) (version 2) | ecosystem: Engineered > Bioreactor > Anaerobic >... | reverse complement strand
AATGTCTTATTCACAATTCATTGGGAAATGTAAAGCTAACAACATCGAATTGAACCGTAAAGTTCTTGCCGATTTAGCGATGAATCACCCAGTAGCTTTCAAAGCAATACTTAATAAAGTAAAATAAACGTTTTATCAACTCAATTTAAGATTACTTACTTATAGAGAAATCCCAATCGAAAGGTTGGGATTTTTTGTGCGTCATTGCGAGGTTCGAAGCAATCAGGAGCACAACATTCCGTTTTAACACAACAGTTGTCCCGCTATTCATTGCAATCTTCCTTGCCAAACAATGGCAAGGAAGGATTTTCATTGCTATCGGGGCTAATTCACGTCATTTGCTTTTTCATCACCTCATCCCTCCCCACATAGTAAACCTTAACAAATAAATTATTGAAATAGTTTTATTATTATTTAACAAATTTCTGTAATTTCGGGAAATGGCATTAAAAAAGACGCATTTCCCGATTTTGGTTTTATCAACACTATTTCTACTCCTGCAATCTTGCGAAAAAAAACCAATAGACAAAACTAACAAAAAGAGTAACATAGCCGAAATAGATCGGCTCATTGACCTTGGCGACAAACACTTTGAAAAAGTGGAATATGATAGTGCCTACTATTTTCATAACAAAGCAAAATCTCTCTGCGATATAAAAACAGACAATACTCGTATCCTATATTCGTTGGCTAGAATGTCCGAAATCCAACAAAACCAAGGCGATTATACTGGTAGTGAGACAACTGCCATTGAAGCTATTCCCTATTTGAAAACATCTTTTGATCCCTCCTACGAATGCTCCATTTATAATTTACTTGGGATTGTTTATATGAAACTCTATGACTATGACAATTCTCTACATTATTACAATAAGGGATTAAATTTAAAAATCGACACTATTCGAAAATTAAAATTCAAACACAATATTGCTGTAGTCTATATGGCAAAACAAGATTACAATCGCGCTATACAAATTCTCCTTCCTTTGACTTTGAAAAAAGAAGTTATAAATGATTCAGCATCCTTCTCAAAAGTATTGGATAATCTGGGCTATTCTTATTTCAAAGTGGGTAATCCTAAAGGAATTGACTATATGAATCAAGCCTTAGAATTAAAAAAACAAATAAAGGGTGACTGGGGTTTGGCTTCTAGCTATCTCAATCTAACCAAATATTATAAAGAATCTAATCCACGATTAGCCAATGATTATGCCCAATTAGCATACGAAAAAGCAACAAAAGCCAACAACGTTGATGATCGATTGGAATCTTTAGCCTTATTAATTCAATCCAGCGCTGGAAATCAATCTAAATTCTATTCCGAAAAATACATACAAATCAATGACAGCATAACTAAAGTGAGGCAAAACGCCAGAAATCAATTTGCCAAAATAAAATACGATTCCAAAAAAGACAAAGAAGAAAATTTGTTATTGAAAAACCAAAAGTCCGAAAATTTACTTGAATTAGAAATACAAAAAAACAGAAATCTACTCTTGCGTTTTCTTATAATAACAGGTATTCTATCCACCATTTTTTTATATTATTTTTTAAAAGCAGTCAACAAAAAAGAAAAAATCCAAACCTCTTACGAAACCGAAACCAGAATTGCCAAAAAATTACACGACGAGCTGGCCAACGATGTCTATCACACTATGGCTTTTGCCGAAACACAAGATTTGTCTTCAAGCCAAAACAAAGAAATATTACTCACCAATCTAGATACTATTTACTCCAGAACCCGCAACATTTCAAAAGAAAATAGCACTATCGACACCGGATTACACTTTGTGGCTGGTCTCAAAGAAATGATTTCGGGTTTTAATACTGAGGCTGTCAATATTCTGATTAACAGCATGGATTCTGTCAACTGGAATGCTTTGGAAACCAATAAAAAAATCATCGTTTATCGAGTGCTACAAGAGTTATTAGTCAATATGAAAAAGCACAGTCATTGCAGTTTAGTTGTGATTACTTTCAAAAAAAATGAAAATAAATTACAAATAGATTACAGTGATAACGGGCTTGGAGCGGCCTCTGATAAAATAAATTCGAGAAATGGACTCCAAAATGTGGAAAACCGTATTCTGGCTATAAAAGGAACCATTACTTTTGATACTAAACCTGGAAAAGGATTCAAATCAAGTTTCGTCATTCCAATATAACTCACTATTATGTTTAATAAAGTTTTAGTAGCCGAAGATTTAGACAGTATCAGTATCACCGTTGGACAAGCATTAGAAGAACTTTCGGTTTCGGAAATTCATCACGCTAAATACTGTGACGATGCCTTTTTGAAAGTAAAGAAAGCACTCCTTGACGAAGCTCCTTATGATTTATTGATTAGCGATTTATCATTCAAAACGGATCATCGTGAGAATCAATTAACCTCTGGTGACGAATTGATTGCAGCGGTAAAAAAAGCACAACCAAACATTAAAACAGTAGTTTTTTCTATTGAAGACAAATCCTTTAGAATCAAATCCCTTTTTAATGATTTAGGCATAAACGCCTTTGTGGCCAAAGGGAGAAACAGTATTCCAGAGCTCAAAAAAGCCATTTTAGGCGTTTTTGAGAATGACTCCAAAATCCTTTCCAAAGAATTAGAACACACTCTAAGAGACAAATCCCTAATCGAAATTGAAAATTATGACATCCTGCTTCTAAAGTCATTGTCCGGAGGATTAACATTAGATGAAATCGCTGTAGATTTCAAAAACACGGGAATAATTCCCAATGGCAGCAGTAGTATTGAAAAGCGCATTAACAGACTCAAAATATACTTCAAAGCCAATAATAACGTGCATCTCATCGCCATTGCCAAAGATTTGGGCTTGGTTTAATTTCAGTCCCGATAGCTATTGGGAGCAGGTTGTAGGAGTAGTACTTTGTTTTGGTTATTTAGATTTAAATAATTCTTTCCCTTTATTTTTTTTTATTTTTTTTGCCTCTTTACGGTTTCCCGTAAGGATGTACTTTTTATTGGATTTACATTTGAAAAAAAACTGTAAAAACAATGAATCGATACGCCGTAAACGACCGCAACATCATCTCTGTTGGCTATGACGAGATGAATAGAACTCTCGAAATAGAATTTAAACTTCAAGCCATTCACCAGTACTTCGAAGTGTCATTGGACGAATTTGTAGCTCTAATGAAAGCACCAGAAATTGAAACTCATTATTTTAATTATGTGTATTGTCGCTATTATTTTGATGTGGATTAATTTATTATTTCAGTTTACGGTTTACCGTAAGGATGCCATTTGGAATGGATTTAATTTTGGAATCATATAAATAACCCTACTATGGAAAAGTGCCATAAAATAAATCCATCCGAAAATAAAACAGTCCTAGAAGAAAATTGTTCTCAAATCTCTTTCCATAAAAAATGGGACAAATGCCTTGATGATTACGAAAACTACACCATAGAATACATCAAACAATACAAAAAATCACTAAAAGGAAATAGCATTTCACTATCTAAATATCCGTATATGAAAGCGAAATCTGAAGTCCTTTGCGAAAAATTAAATGGAGCAAAAAACCTTGACTTTTTGACAGAAAAACAACTCAAACGAATATCAAAAATTCTAATGAAAATAGCGGAAGTCTGCGGGACTTTAGAATAATTTTTAAATTTTCAACTGTCCGCAATCGCATACGGTTTTTAATCCATTGAAGAAAATGGGCTATCAATCCATTTTAATAAATCAAAAAACCTCTTTAAAAAAAGAGTGCCAAAATGATACTTGTCTCGCTTCGGAATTTGACAATATGTTTTACAATACAAAAATTAAAAAACTAAATTCTGGTATTCTCCCTTTTTACAAAAGTTTCAATTCCTTGTCAGAAGCCCGAAAAATTTCAGATCATATTCCAATTTGGTTCGAATTTTCTTTGAATTAATTACTAAAAATTAAAAAGAGTTTTTAGCAACAAAAATTTCTGATTTTAGAATCAAAAAATGATTTCATAAAATCATTTTTGTACTTTTATTCCCTATTAAAAAATCCTACTTTATGAACAAAATTTCTATTCTAGCTCTAAGTTGTTTTATTACAATTGCTAGCTTTTCTCAAACCAAAAAACTAAGCCTCGAACAAGGTGTTTTAGAACAAAACAGACAGTTTAGAGCTGATAAACTAATAGGATTTCAGTGGATTCCGAACACCACTAATTACACCTATAATACGGACAATTTCACCAAAATGGTTGCTGCATCGGCAACAGATTCTAAAACTACTGAAATCGTCACTTTAGCAGATATTAATGCTGCTTTAGGAACAAAATTAAAAAACTTTTTTGGCGTCCAATGGATTGATTCGAATTCGCTTCTTGTTACCGAAAACGGAAAATACTATTCGTATTCGACTACTTCAAAAAAAGGAAGTTTGATTCAGGACACAAAAACATCTCTCAAAAATCCCACTTTTGACAAGGAAAAACGCAATCTCGCATTTACCGAAAATAACAATCTGTATTACTACAATGTCGATAAAGAAATTATCCCAGTTACCAATGAAACCAACGAAGCTATTGTATCTGGACAATTTTTTGCTAGAAGCGAATTTGGCATTAGCAATGGCATTTTTTGGTCGCCAAAATCTAGCTTTTTAGCTTTTTATCAAAAAGACCAAACCGAAGTAGCCGATTATCCTTTGCTGGATATCAACGAAACTCCAGGAAAATTGGTCAATATAAAATATCCGATGATTGGTCAAAAAAGCGAAAAACCTAGAGTTGGAATTTATAATTTGGCCAGTAAAAAAACTGTTTTCATTTCGCCAAAAGGCAATCCTGACGATTATTTAACCAATCTTTCTTGGACTCCAGACGAAAAATATGTCTTAATTGCTGAACTCAATCGCGGACAAAATGATATGTCTTTGAATGTTTATGATGCGCAAACTGGTAATTTCGTGAGAACTATTGTCAATGAGAAAAACAATAAATGGGTTGAACCCGAAGATGCCGCATTTTTTCCAAGTACTACTTCCAATAATTTTGTTTGGATCAGTGAAAAAGACGGCTTCAATAACTTGTATTATTACACTATCGAAGGAAAATTAATCAAACAATTGACTCAAAATAAATTTCCTGCAAGAGACATTATTGGAAGCAATGCTGCCGGAACCGAAATTTATTTTAAATCCACAGGAGAAAATCCAACGAATATGTTGGCTTATAAAGTTGATTTAAAAGGCAAGCAAACCCTGATTACCCAAGAGCAAGGCGTTCATACTTGTATACCAAATTTTGATGGAAGTTATTTTTTCGACGAATATTCCAATCATTCGACACCTTCAAAATCACTGATGTATGCCAAAAATCTCAAAGCCAAAACCCTTTTGGAAAGCAACAACAAATTTACTGATTACCAAATGGGAACTTCCGAAGTGAAAACCATCAAATCTGCCGACGGAACTACCGATTTATATACCCGATTAATCAAACCTAGCAATTTCGATCCCACTAAAAAATATCCGGTATTTGTGTATGTTTATGGCGGACCGCACGCTCAATTGATTACCAATTCCTATTTAGACGGCGCCAGTCTTTGGATGTATTGGATGGCAGAACAAGGCTATTTGGTTTTCACGGTGGACAATCGCGGTTCGGATAATCGAGGTTTTGCGTTCGAAAGTGTGATTCACGGAAGACTCGGAGTCAACGAAATAGACGACCAAATGAAAGGTGTTGATTACTTGAAATCTCTGCCTTATGTTGATGCCAATCGCCTAGCCATTCACGGTTGGAGTTTTGGCGGATTTATGACCACTTCCATAATGTTGCGAAAACCCGATGTTTTCAAAGTGGGAGTTGCCGGCGGACCCGTTACCGACTGGAAATTCTATGAAGTGATGTATGGTGAACGTTATATGGACACGCCAGCCGAAAACCAAAAAGGTTTTGACGAAGCCAGTACCTTGAATTATGTGAAAAATCTAAAAGGAAAATTGCTCCTAATTCACGGAACCAGTGACGATACTGTCGTGATGCAAAACAATTTGGTCTTACTCAAAAAATTCATCGAAGCCGAAAAACAGGTTGACTTTTTCGTTTATCCTATGCACGAGCACAACGTAACGGGCAAAGACAGAGTCCATTTGATGACCAAAGTTTTGAATTATGTGATTGAAAATAATAAGTAGTCTCATTAGAAGCTAATCCTGCTCTCCGCTATATCTCTTATGGCGAACGCCGCCACAAGAGGATGCCGCTTCTATCAGGGCTAAAAAACCCCAAATTCCAATACAACTTTAGTGGAATTTGGGGTTTTCTATTCTTTTCGATTTCTAAAAAATTGACTTTCCTGTTTTTGTAGTAAACAATTCCAAGGCTGCCATTCCAAATTCAGAATTTCCTTTTTCGTTGAGTCTTGGCGACCAAGTAGCCACCGAAAAATGATTGGGATACAAAGCTGCAATTCCACCACCAATTCCACTTTTCCCTGGCAAACCTACTTTATAAGTGAACTCACCTGATTCATCATAAAAGCCGCAAGTTTGCATTAACGCATTGATTCTCTTCACTTGACTTTTTGAGAGAATTTGTTTCCCGCTTTTAGTCCTTCCTTCATTGGCTAAAAAGAAAAAAGAATGTGCCAATTCTTTGCAAGTCATTTCAAGAGAACACTGATGAAAATAGAAATCTAGAACTACATCTACTTCATTTTTTATATTACCAAAAGACTTTAGAAAGTTACACAAAGCAGCATTTCTAAAACCCGTTTCTTTTTCGGATTGCGCTACTTTTTCGCTGTAATTAATGGTTTCAATTCCAGATAAAGATCTTATAAATTCCAGAAAATCTTGTTTAGGATTTTTTAATTCCGAAACCAAAATATCAGCAATAACCAGCGCTCCAGCATTTATAAATGGATTTCTCGGAATTCCTTTTTCAAATTCTAGTTGAACCAAGGAATTAAAAGGATTTCCCGAAGGTTCAACCCCAACTCGTTGCCAAACTTTTTCATCCAAAAAAGAAAAAGCCAACGACAACGACAGCGCTTTGGATACCGATTGAATTGAAAATTTTTCATCAAAATCCCCAATTCCATACTCTTGATTATCGATTGTGGTTAAGTAGATTCCAAATTTATCAGGATTTACCGAAGCCAGTTCTGGGATAGTTGTTGCAATTGTGCCAATTATCGGAAGTGCTTTTATTTCTTTGTACGTATCGTTTAAAATTATTGAATAATCCATTAAATTGAAGTTAGGTTTTGAGTTTTTTCTTTCTCGCGGCAGGAAATAATACATTATTCAAAATCAATCGATAGCCCGGTGAATTAGGGTGCAAATCAAGAACTGTAACGGGATCACCTACCCGATGCTGATAATCTTCGGGATCGTGACCTCCAAAAAAAGTGTACATTCCTTTGCCTTTTTCGCCGTGAATGTAACGCGCCTCGCCATTGAGTTCGCAATTTGCCATAACCAACACATTTGATTTAATTAGATTCGGGTCAAAAGCCGTGGTTTGTCCCATAAATCCTTTGACTAATTGCGTATGATTTTGACATAACATACTTGGAATGGGATCCCATTTGGCCGAGAATTCCATCAAAGTAAAATAATCTTTCTCCATCGGAATCCTTCTTTTTTCGGTCATATCAATATCCGAAAACTCATAATGTTCTGGTTTTCGGTCTAAAATAAAATCTTTGAAAGCAAATGAATTAGCGTAATTAATTTTGGATTGATAATTGGGTTCACTTGCATCGCCATCAAACATGGGTTCACAAATATCAACCCCATCGGCAGCCAAAGCAATATCAAAACTATCGGTAGCAGAACACATCGCAAACATAAATCCACCTCCAATAACGAAATCCCTAATTTTTTTTGCTACAGCACCTTTTTCTTCCGACACTTTTTTGTAGCCCAATTTGGTGGCCAAAATTTCGGCTTCTTTCTTTTGTTCGATATACCAAGGTGAATTTCGGTTAGAACCAAAAAACTTTCCATATTGTCCTGTAAAATCCTCGTGATGTAAATGCAACCAATCGTAAAGTATCAATTGGTCGGCTAAAACTTCCTCGTCATAAATGGGTGTAAACGGAATTTCGGCATAGGTCAAAACCAGCGTAACGGCATCGTCCCACGGTTGCTTTCCTTTGGGAGTATAGACTGCCACTTTTGGTGCTTTTTCGAGTACAACCGCTTCCATGTTTTGAGAAGGACTTGCTATTTCTGCTAAAATTTGATTCGTTTCAGCATCGCTCAATACTTCAAAACTCACGCCTCGTATTTGACATTCTTTCCTGATTTCTGAAGCATCAGCTAACAAAAAAGAACCTCCTCGATAATTGAGTAACCAACTTGCTTTGTATTTTTTTTCGACACACCAATAGGTAATTCCGTAGGCTTTCAGATGATTTTGCTGCGTAGTTTCGTCCATTGGCAACAAAATAAACGATGCTTTTGCTGAAAAGGAAATCAGAATTAGTAGTAGGAAGAATACCTTTTTAGAAGCCATTTTGGTGTTTATTATTTACCAAATATACAAGTTTTTCTTAACGAAAAACAATAAATAAATGGAATGAAGCATGGTGATTTATTTTAAAAAAGTGAACCACATACCGAGCAATAGCTAACTAACGAAGTAATTGTACTAATCCTTTTAAAAGTAAAAAATTCAATTACTTCAATTTCAAAAAAATTAAAATTTGTGATAATTTGCGTAATTTGTGGTAAGAAACTTAATTACAAATTTATACTAAACCTAAAACGGCATCTCATCATCATCTTCCTCATTCAAATTACTGCCAAAGGCTTCGTTGGGTGAAGGGAGATTTTTAGTTTGAAAAGGGTTATCATCGTGATTCATTTTGGATGGCAAATCATCGAAATTTCCACCGTATTCTTCGATATTATCAAACTTACCAAGGTGACCAATAAACTTCAGACGGACGTTTTCTAGAGAACCATTACGGTGTTTTGCAATAATAAATTCGGCTTGACCAGCCGATGGCGATTGCTCATCATCGTCCCATTCGTCAATTTTATAATATTCAGGTCGATAAATAAACGATACAATATCGGCATCTTGCTCGATCGCACCCGATTCACGAAGGTCTGAAAGTAAAGGTCTTTTGCTCGAACCACGAGTTTCTACAGCACGCGATAACTGAGATAATGCAATTACAGGAATATTCAATTCCTTGGCCAATGCTTTTAAATTTCGGGAAATAGTGGAGATTTCTTGTTCTCTATTGCCACTACCTTTTCCGTTTCCGCCCGCGGTCATCAGTTGCAAATAATCGACAATGATAATTTTTATTCCGTGTTGAGAAGCCAATCGTCTGGCTTTTGCTCTCAAATCAAAAATAGAAAGTGAAGGCGAATCATCAATATAAAGGGGTGCTTTTTCTAAATCTTTGACTTTTACACTCAATTGTTCCCATTCGAATTTTTCTAATTTTCCAGTTCTTAATTTCTCCGAAGACAAACCTGTTTCCGAAGAAATCAACCTTGTAATTAACTGCACCGAGGACATTTCCAACGAAAACAAAGCCACCGGATGCCCAGAATCGATAGCAATATTTCGAGCCATCGAAAGTACAAATGCCGTTTTACCCATACCCGGACGAGCCGCAATAATAATCAAATCACTAGGTTGCCAACCCGATGTAATCGCATCCAGCTTGGTAAAACCAGTTTCAACTCCACTCAATCCTTTTTGGTTTGCAATTTCTTCAATTCTTTTTTTAGCTTGTAAAACCAAACTTTGAGCTGTTTCTGAACTACGTTTTATATTTCCTTGAGTCACTTCATACAATTTCGATTCCGCTTTGTCAAGTAAATCAAAAACGTCGGTAGTTTCATCATAGGATTCCTCAATAATATCCGATGAAATGCGAATTAAACTGCGCTGAATAAACTTTTGAAGAATGATTCTGGAATGGAATTCGATGTGCGCTGATGATGATATTTTTTGCGTAAGCTGAATTAAGTACAAATCACCTCCAGCTAAGTCTAATTTTGCGTTTTTTCGCAACTGAGCCGAAACTGTTAATAAGTCAATAGGTTGAGTGTCTGTAAACAACTGAACGATAGCCTCAAAAATATATTTGTGGCCTTCTTTGTAAAATGCATCGGGTTGCAAAATGTCTATTACCTCATCTACCCCTTTCTTGTCAATCATCATAGCACCAAGTACAGCCTCTTCTAGGTCGATAACTTGAGGTGGCAACTTTCCTTTTTCAAGGTTGATTATAGTAGTTTTATCTATTCGAATTGGGTTTATATTCTTCACATTTTCCATAGAACGAAAGTAAGTAAAATTAAAAAAAGAAGCCAATTGAGTTATTACAAATAATTGTTAATAAACAATCTTTTTTTGTTCATAAGCCAAAAAAAATCCGAAACGATAAGGCTTCGGATTTTAGAAAATTTTGTAAGATTTTATTCTCTAAACTCACCCATATTACAGTATTTATCCATCCTTTGAGCGACTAATTCTTCTGTTGATAAGTCTTTCAATTCATTGAATCCTTTCATTATATATTGCTCAACAGTTTTGAATGCCGTCTCTCTATCAAAATGTGCTCCACCCAATGGTTCTGGAATAATATCATCGACTAATTTTTGTTTTTTCATATCAGCAGAAGTCAGTTTCAAAGCTTCGGCAGCTTGTTCTTTGTAATCCCAACTTTTCCATAAAATCGACGAACAAGATTCTGGAGAAATCACTGAATACCAAGTGTTTTCCATCATATAAACTCTGTCGCCAACACCTATTCCTAAAGCTCCACCTGAAGCACCTTCACCAACAATAACAACAATAACTGGTACTTTTAGACGAATCATTTCGAAAATGTTTCTAGCGATTGCTTCTCCTTGTCCGCGTTCTTCTGCTTCAATTCCTGGAAAAGCTCCCGGAGTATCCACAAATGAGACTACTGGAATTCCGAATTTCTCAGCCATTTTCATCAATCGTAATGCTTTACGATAGCCTTCTGGATTTGGCATTCCAAAATTTCTATATTGACGCGTCTTCGTGTTGTATCCTTTTTGTTGGCCAATGATCATGAACGATTGTCCACAAATTTTTCCTAAACCGCCAATCATTGCTTTATCATCTTTGAAGCCTCTATCACCGTGAAGTTCCAGAAAAGTATCGCCACAAAGTGCTCTTATATGATCTAAAGTATAAGGTCTATTAGGGTGTCTCGACAATTGTACTCGTTGCCAAGCCGTAAGATTCTTATAAATTTTTCGTTTGGTTTCTTCTAGTTTTTTGCTGATTTGTTTGCAGGTATTGGTCACATCAACCGCAGATTCCTGCCCAATTATAAGGCATTTATCTAACTGGTCTTCAAGTTCTTTTATTGGAAGTTCAAAATCTAAATATTCCATTGGTTATATTAGTTTATGTTTGGATTTGAAGTGCAAATATAAAATTTATAATTATCAAAAACGTATAATTCGCATCTAAATACTAACAATTTGACAGTTAAACTCTTTTATAAAAATTATTTTCTATTGGACAGATAATGCTTGAAAACTCCGTTTAGAATTACCGTAATGACAATTAGAAATGCACCAATATAAAACGGCACACTCATTTTTTCTTTTCCACCAATGATAAAAAAAGCCAAAACAATACCATAAACAGGCTCTAAACTAGTGGTTAGCATAATGGTATAAGGCGAAAGCACCCGCATCACTTTTACCGAAGCGGTAAAGGCATAAGCGGTACAAATTGAGGATAAAATAAGAAGGTAAATCCAATCCTTGGATGTCAGAATAAAGAAATTGACACTGAATTTATGGGTGAATAAAAAATAAATCGTAATAAAAAATACTCCGGCAAGAAATTCATAAAAGGTTATTACCGAAGGTTCGTGTTTTTCGATTAGCTTTCCATTCATTAAAGTAAATAATACCCCAATAATTATCGAAGCCAAAGCATATAGTATTCCAGAAAAATAATTGATTTCGACCTGCAAAATCATAGCCAGTGCTGCAATAATGACTAGTCCAAAAAACACTTCATACCAAAGCACTTTTCGACCGTAAAAAATAGGTTCTAAAATAGAGGCTAGAAAAGCACCTAAAGAAAAAACGGCCAATGTTATTGAGACATTTGAAACGTGAATGGCTTCGAAAAAAAAGACCCAATGAAGTGCAATTAGTAATCCAACGAAAATTAATTTGAAAAATTCTTTGATTGGAATTCGAAAAGATTCCTTTTTGAAGATAATAAAAATAAATAAAAATACTGAAGCTAAAAGCATTCTATACCAAACCAAAGCATCCGCTTGGATTGAAATCAAAGCGCCTAAAATGGCTGTAAAACCCCAAATAAATACAATTAAATGAAGATTTAAATAACTTTTTAAATTACCTTTTTGCATTTCGTAATAAGAAAATGGCCAAAATTCCGAAAACCATATTCGGAAACCAAACCGCTAATAAAGGAGGGAAACTAGATTTTTCGGCTAATGTTCCGAAGATTTTATCAAAAAACACAAACGAAAATGCCACCGCTATTCCGATAGCCAAACTCAATCCCATTCCGCCTCTTCGCTTCATTGACGAAACTGCAACAGCAATAATGGTAAGAATAAATGCCGAAACTGGAATACTATATTTCTTATACAAAACCACCAAATACACATTGATATTAGAGGAACCACGCTTTTTTTCCTTCTCTATAAATTTGTTCAATTTTCCAAGGTTCAAGGTCTCAGCGATGTAAACAACGGGGGTAATATCTTCTAAATCAAAATTGAATTTTGCATCTTTTTTGTCCGCTTTCTCCAATTTGTCGTCCAATCCACCAACGGTTCTCTTTACATAATCATACATCGTATAATTTTTAGTTTTTGGATTCCATTGTATTCTTGAAGCCGAAATTTTATAAGCCAATTTGTCTTTGGTGAATTTTTCGTAAGAGAAATTATAAGCTGTTTTCGATGCAACATCAAAACTATTGACATAAATATATTCGTCATTACTAATTTGGCGAAACACATCAGTATTATCCCCTCTCATGGCTTGTTTTCCATCCCCTCGGAGGTAAGTATATCTAAAATTATTAAAACCCTCGCTTGATTTTGGAACAATGAAAAAACCCATTAACAAAATAAAAACAGAGATGATTGATGCTCCAATAATATAAGGCCTCAGAAATCTAGTAAACGAAATTCCTGAGCTTAAAATGGCAATAATTTCGGTATCATTGGCCAGTTTTGAGGTAAACCAAATCACCGACAAAAACAAAAATATCGGAAATAATAGATTGGTAAAATAAATCGTAAAATGGTAATAGTAAATCAAAATATCCACAATTGGAATTTTGTTTTCGATCATTTTATTAATCTTTTCCGAAACATCAATCACAATACCAATAGGCGCAAATAAACCCAACATCACCGCAAAAGTGGTTAAGTATTTTTTTAGGATGTATTTGTCAAGTATTGTAAGCATAAACGTTTAATCTGTTAATCGATTAATTGTTTAACCGATTAACCGATTAAACAATTAAACCAAATTTATAATCTCTGGCTCATATTGCGCACCATCATCTCTTTCCAAGTTCTAAAATCGCCTGCTAAGATATGTTTTCTAGCCTCACGAACCAACCACATATAAAATCCAAGATTGTGAATCGTAGCGATTTGTTTTCCAAGGTATTCATTAGCAGCAAACAAGTGACGCAAATAGGCTTTGGTATATTCTGTATCTACAAAAGTGTGACCCATTTCATCCACTGGCGAAAAATCGTCTTCCCACTTTTTGTTTTTAATATTGATGGTTCCGTTGGCAGTAAACAACATTCCGTTTCTAGCGTTTCGGGTTGGCATTACGCAGTCAAACATATCAATTCCAAGAGCAATATTTTCGAGAATATTAATTGGAGTTCCCACACCCATCAAATAACGAGGTTTGTCTTCAGGCAGAATTTCACAAACCACTTCGGTCATTGCGTACATTTCTTCGGCTGGTTCTCCTACAGAAAGTCCGCCAATGGCATTTCCCTGTTGCCCAGAATTCGCAATATATTCAGCCGATTGCTGGCGCAAATCTTTATAAGTACTTCCTTGAACAATCGGGAAGAAAGTTTGGTCATACCCATATTTTGTGGGTACTTTTTCCAAATGATTGATACATCTGTCCAACCAGCGGTGCGTCATATGCATCGAACGTTGTGCATAACGATAATCGCACGGATAAGGCGTACATTCATCGAAAGCCATAATAATATCGGCACCAATGGTACGTTGAATTTCCATCACATTTTCGGGTGTAAAAACATGATACGAACCATCAATATGCGATTTAAATTTTACACCTTCTTCCTTGATTTTTCTATTGGCCGATAGCGAATACACTTGATATCCTCCCGAATCGGTCAAAATATTCCTGTCCCAATTCATAAATTTGTGCAAACCACCCGCTTTTTCCAAAATTTCGGTTTGCGGACGTAAGTACAAATGGTAGGTATTCCCGAGGATAATATCAGGGTTTATTTCTTCTTTTAATTCGCGTTGGTGGACTCCTTTTACCGAGGCAACGGTACCAACAGGCATAAAAATTGGGGTTTCAATAACACCGTGATCCGTAGTAATACTTCCTGCTCTGGCTTTGGTATGTGGATCTTTTTGTAATAAATCAAATTTCATTTGTGCTTTTTTCAGTGCGCAAAGATAATTTATTTAAGATTTAGTCCCGACACTTCGAGATAAGATTTAGGATTTTATTTAACAAAATGGTTATTTGGGCGTGCCACCTCCTCCTCAGGCTACGGCGCTGTCAGGCTGTCCGCTCTATCTCTCCGCTGCGCTACGAGGATGCCACTTCCATCCTTCACGCAAATCCGAATATTGACAAAATGAGGTTTCCCGTAAAAATACTAGTTCATCTATCAGTAAATTAGTCTTCTACAAAATCTAATCCTACTATTATGCTAAAAAAATCCATTTTAATAGAAAACAAAACATCCATTACTGCCAAAAACCTACAATTAGTCATTAAATCCGAAATTAGAGAAAGTGCTATTCCTAATCTTTAATGGTATCACAATAAGGCTATATGCTGTTGATGTAAATCTTTAGTCCTGCTTCGGCGGGACTTTTTTTGTATATTGCAATCTTAAACCCTTTTGGTTTCAACGGTTCGGTTCGGATATAGATTGTAAAAAATCAAACACTTTTATAGTAATATTTAAAATATATTGTAGTGAGCATCAAAACTTTAATACTAATTATAATCAATAGCTTAATTGCTTTTGTAATTGTGGTATTGGCTTTTTCGTCGTACAAAGAGTTTTCTAAGGTATTAGACGACCGTATTTTACAGCAATTAAATTCCATTAAAACACTCAAAAAAAACCAGATTGAACATTTAATAAATTCAGAATGGGAAAGGTTTGAGCTTTCTAAATCGTACAACCAAAATAGTAATAGTACCCAATTAACGCTTCCAGATAGCATAAAAAAAATCAATGGTATTCACGATTTTACACGGTATCATCCTAACAAAAAAACAACTATAGGTTTTGTTTTAAACTCTGAAAGAGGGACAATTATTAAAATTTTAGAGTACAACAAAATAAAAAACATACTCTTTGAACGCGCCGGAATGGGTAGCAGCGGCGAATCCTATCTTGTTGGTCAAGATTTTCGACTGCGTTCTCAATCTCGTTTTTATCCAAATGCAATACCGTACAGCTTATCTGTAAAAGCAGAAAATGTAAAAAACGCCTTTAAAGGCAAAAATATTGCTAGTATTCATAAGGATTATCGGGGTATCGATGTGTATGGTGTGTCAAGTGGTATTGAAATTCCAAACTTAAAGATGGTCATTCTATCTGAAATTGATGTTGATGAAGTTACCTTGCCCTTAAAAAAATTAAAAGAAAGACTGGTAGTTCTGACTTTTGCCATTTTTTTATTAGCGGTTATGCTTTCTCTTTTTCTTACTCGAATTATTACCAATCCGATAAAGAACATGCAAAAGAGTCTTAAAATTATGGCTGAAGGTGATTATAACCAAACTAACGAATTCATAAAAAACTCTAATGAAATAAAGGAAATGTTTGAGGCTTTAGCCAATTTGAAAGCTTCTTTGCAAGGCGCGGTACAATTCTCAGATGATATTGGCAAAATGAATTTAAATACGGATTATCAGCTTAAAAGTTCTAATGACCTCCTTGGAAAAAGCCTTCTTGCAATGCGAGATAAGTTGATAGAGTTTAGAAATAATGAAGAAAATACTAGAATACTATCACAACGGATGTTAGTAAATGGTATGGAAAACGAAAGACGCAGATTGTCACGTGAACTTCATGATGGTGTTGGACCCTATTTAACTTCTTTGAAATACTATATCGAGAATAAAGTTGAAAATGAAATGATGAAAAAAGAGATGAAAAAAATAGTGGATGATACCATTTCAGAAATCAGATTGATGTCAAATGCATTAATGCCTGCTTCCATAGATGATTTTGGAATTGGAGTTACACTAACTAACTTTATCGAAAATATCAAAAAATCCACTACGGTAACTATTGTATATGAAGATTTAACAAAACAAGATAGCTCGAACATTACAAACCATCAAGCAATTAATCTTTTTAGAATAACCCAAGAACTGATTAATAATTCATTAAAACACTCTAATGCAAAAAACATCCGAATTACACTTTCAGAATTTGATGAATTTATTTCTCTTTTTTATTTTGATGATGGTATTGGTTTTGACATAGATACTATAAAATTAGGTTTAGGAATTAGCAACATCAAAGAACGTGTAGCCATTTGCAATGGCAAAGTCGCAATCAATGCAACGCCCGGAAATACAACATTTGAAATTGAATTACCCATAGAATCATGAAGGAAATCAAATTAATAATAGCTGATGATCATAAGCTTTTTAGAGAAGGACTAGTTGGACTACTCGAAAAGCATGACGAAATAAAAATAATTAAAAGTGTTGCTGACGGTTTTGAGTTCATGGACATTGTAAAAAACCAAATTGAGGCAGATATTGTATTACTAGACATTACGATGCCAAATATGGATGGTTTTCAAGTTTTAAAAGAATTAAAAACCTTAGGTTCTACTATAAAACCCATTGTAATTTCTATGTACAATGATGGTAATTATATCGCAAAATGTGCCAAATTAGGTGCTTACAGCTACTTATTAAAAAATACAGACGAATCCGAATTAATCCTTGCCATAAAAACGGTTAGTAAAGGAAAGAAATATTTTAGCCCTGAAATTGCTGAAAAAATGATCAACTTTATGTCAACGCAAAGCATCAGTGAAAATGTTTTATCAAATAAGGAAACCGAAGTTTTAGGATTACTATCCAAAGGATTGACTACTAATGAAATTGCTACAAAACTATATGTTAGTTCACGAACAATAGAAACCCATCGAGCCAATATCCTAAAAAAGTTAGAAGTAAAAAATACCGCCGAACTTATTAAAAAAGCAGCAGAAATGAATTTGATTTAATGAAATTAAAAACAAAAAATCCGTATAAATACGGATACAAATAGGGTAGATTCACATACTGCTCAAAGCCTATTACTGAATGTAAATTTGTATAAAACAAAAAAGTAATAGTCATGAAAACAATAGCCTTAATTTTAGCAGTTTTAGGATTTTCATTTAGCTCATTTGCGCAAGAAGAAAGTAATATAAAAAAGAATGATTTAAAGGGACCAGCCTACAAAAATTATAAAGTTTGGATGGATAAATCTGAGCCGCTAAAATTATATTCTGAGAACAATAAAAAACCTTTAACTGGGCCAGCTTATAAAAATCAGCAAGTTTCGAATGATTCTTCCAAAAAAGACCTAGTTGTGGTTAAAACTTCGGGTAATGAAAGACAAAAGCTAACAGGTCCTGCCTATAAAAACTATGGACCTTGGAGTAGAAGTACAAAGTAATCATTAAAAGTTTTATGAGGCGATGAAACAGCCAACATACCTTAAATATAAAAATATTTTAGTCCTGCTTCGGTGGGACTTTTTTTTGTTTTAAAGAAAAACTAAAAATAGTTTCTGATAGTTACTGAAAATTAATAATTTTATCGAATCGATTTCCAATCAAAGAAAACCATTGTGTGGTCAAATGCAATCCTCTACTAAAATACTTAAAAAATAATTCAACGGAAGTAGCAATTTGGTCTGTGGACAAAAACTTAATAAACAATGGAGAATAAAGCGGCCATTAAAGACATCGCAAAACTTTTTCTAAAACTAGGAATTATTGGTTTTGGTGGTCCTGCTGCCCATATTGCCATGATGCAAGACGAAGTGGTAAGCAAAAGAAAATGGCTAACCGAACAACATTTCCTAGACTTAATAGGTGCTACAAATCTAATTCCAGGTCCCAATAGTACCGAAATGGCGATTCATATTGGGTACGAAAAAGGCGGATGGAAAGGACTAATTCTTGCTGGGCTTTGCTTCATTCTTCCAGCGGTTTTTATTACGGGATTTTTTGCTTGGGGTTACAAACAATACGGACAACTTCCAGAAGTACAACCCTTTGTTTACGGAATAAAACCAGCGATTATTGCCATTATATTGGGCGCTATTTTTCCTTTGGCTAAAAAATCTTTAAAATCAACCGAACTTATACTTATCGGAATAACCGTTTTAGCGGGATCCTTGCTCCACTTCAGCGAAATCTACTTGATGTTTGGTGCTGGATTTTTCGCTTTGCTATTGGCCTATTTGAGAGACAAGGAACAAAAAAACTTAAGTAGTTTTCTACCCTTGACTTTTATACCAATAAGCAATACAACTCTAATTTCAGCAACCAATGCTAATCTGTTTTGGATTTTTCTGAAAATTGGTGCTATTCTTTACGGAAGCGGTTATGTTTTATTTGCCTTCTTAGACACCGAATTAGTTGCAACAGGACTTTTAACACGACATCAACTGATAGACGCCATTGCAGTTGGGCAGTTCACACCTGGCCCAGTTTTTTCGTCAGTGACTTTTATTGGCTATCAAATTAATGGTTTAACGGGAGCCATCGTTTCAACAATTGCCATTTTTCTACCTTCTTTTGTATTTGTTGCCTTGCTCAACCCCATTGTAAAGAAAATGCGAAATTCTAAACTATTCTCGGCATTTTTGGATGCAGTAAATGTAGCTTCGGTAGCCATTATTGTAGCCATTTGTTTCGATATGGGTAAAGAAACCATCACAGATTGGCGAACCATAACCATCGCCATTTTTAGCATTGCAATAGCCTTTGGATACCAGAAAATAAATAGTGCTTTTGTTGTTTTAGGCGGTTCACTTATGGGTTATTTACTGACACTTTTATAACCAAAAACGATAAAGAAATCTACAAACTAGTGTTCAAAACTTCCCCAATTTTCAAGGCACATTTTTCACCATCAATAGCAGCCGAGATAATTCCGCCAGCATAACCAGCGCCTTCCCCACAAGGATACAAGCCTTTTATTTGAAGATGTTCTAATGTTTCTGAATCTCTAGGAATTCGCACAGGCGAAGAAGTTCTCGATTCGGGAGCGTGAAGTACGGCTTCGTTAGTCAAAAAACCACGCATCGATTTTCCGAAATCGACAAAACCTTGACGCAATATTTGGGTAAGAAATCTAGGGAAAACTTCACCCATTTCAACCGAAGTGGTTCCGGGAACATAAGAGGTTTTCGGAATGTTAGATGAAACTTTATTTTGGGTAAAATCGACCATTTTTTGGGCTGGTACTTTTTGTGTTTCTCCAGCCAAATACCACGCTTTTTGCTCAATACTTTTTTGAAATTCCATTCCTGCCAAAGCACCGAATTTCGCAAACGGCTTGAAATCTTCGAGTTTCAATTCAACCACAATTCCAGAATTGGCGGTAGCTTGATCTCTTTTGGATGGCGACCAACCATTCGTCACCACTTCTCCCGGACTTGTCGCACAAGGAGCAATCACGCCACCGGGACACATGCAAAAAGAATACATTCCCCTTCCTCCTACTTGCTTCACGATGGAATATGGCGATGGTGGCAAATGTTCCCCACGATAATCGCAACTGTACTGAATGCTATCAATCAACGACTGCGGATGCTCGGCTCGAACGCCCAAGGCAAAAGCTTTGGCTTCGATAAAAATTTGTTTTCTGTCTAATAGTTCAAAAATATCTCTAGCAGAATGTCCCGTGGCTAAGATTATTTTGTTGGCAAGAATCGTGTCTCCGTTTTTGGTCACAATACCTTGTACTTCATTATTTTTTATCAAGATATCGGTCAAACGGGTTTCGAAAAGGACTATTCCACCCATTTCGATGATTTTCTCTCGCATATCCTGAATGATTTGCGGTAATTTATTGGTTCCAATATGCGGATGCGCATCGACCAAAATATCGGGCGAAGCTCCATAAGCCACGAATAATTCCAAGATTCGAGTGACATCTCCACGCTTTTTAGAACGAGTGTATAATTTTCCGTCGGAATAGGTTCCTGCTCCACCTTCGCCAAAACAATAATTAGAATCTTCGTCCACAATATGATCTCTATTGATGGCTTTCAAATCTCTTCGTCTTCCTCTAACGTCTTTTCCGCGCTCGATCAGTATTGGCTTTAAGCCTAATTCTATCAATTGCAAAGCCGCAAATAATCCCGCAGGACCGGCACCCACAACGATAACTTCTTGAGCATTTTCGACATTTTTGTATTCTGGTAATTCTATTTTAGTTTCTTGAATGGTTTCGCCATCCAAATAAATAGTGACTTTCAAATTGAATTTTACGGCTTTTTGGCGAGCATCAATCGAGCGTTTTAGAATCGAAATATGTTGGATTTCTTTAGCATCAACCTTAATTAACTTGGCTATGTGTTGTTTGAGCAACAATTCGTTTGTAGCTATTTCGGGCGATGTTTGAAAAAGATGTTCTTGTGGCATTGTAGTAGTTGATGAGTTATTTGAAAACAATAACGAAATGCAAAAATAGTACTTTGAAATGAACTTTACTTATTGAATTTATTTCCGTTTCCAAATGGACATCCTTTGTCAAAGTTTAAAACTTTGACAAAGGTGTTTAGTCTTTTCAAATTAGAGTTTGTAACTTTACATTTTAAAACATCCAAAAATGTCAAGACAAATAAAATTGATATGGGATTTTCGTGGTCCTGCTTCTGGAAAAACAGCCGAGCATCACGAAATTCATTTGAAGGAATATATAGTTGCCGAAAAATTATCTCCCAACATTACCGGTTTTGAAATCCTTAACGAAATGTATGCAACAGCATTTATGGTGGTTACTGATGAAACTATGATTCAAGTACGTGATGCTTTGAAACCGCATCGTGGAGAGGTTTTTGAAAGTTAACGAATGCAGTTAACAAAAAAAAACGAAAACGCTTTGAAACAATCAATACGCTTTCGTTTTTTTATACATAGATGTTTAACATTCTTAATCTGAAATCTGAAATCTAATTGGCTACTTCGCTAATAAACTTGATTCTCATTAAACGCAATTCGTCAATATCATAATCTCCATCAAATTCTTTGAGAGCTTCTTCAATGTTATCCGTATGAGATTCCATAAAATAGTCGTGAATTTCTTCTTGCTGATCGTCGTCGAGCATTTCATCAATCCAGTACTTGATGTTCAGTTTGGTTCCTGAATTTACAATTTGTTCCATTTCGGTTATCAAAGCTTCCATTGTCAAACCTTTGGCGGAAGCAATATCGTTAAGAGGTAATTTCCGGTCAATATTTTGAATGATGTACAATTTATTAATCGAATTGGCTCCTGTCGATTTTACAACTAAATCTTCTGGTCGAATGATGTCATTATCTTCGACATATTGACTGATTAAAGCTATAAATTCCTTGCCATATTTCTTTGCTTTTCCTTCTCCAACTCCGTGAGTATTGATTAACTCATCCATCGAAATGGGGTATTTCAAAGCCATATCTTCGAGTGAAGGATCTTGAAAAACTACAAATGGAGGAACACCTAATTTCTTGGCTACTTTTTTACGCAAGTCACGTAACATTGACATAAGAACCTCATCGGCAACGCCAGTTCCTTTTGCAGCCGTTACTATAGCTTCATCCTCAGATTCATTGTATTCGTGATCTTCAGACATCATAAAAGAGCTTGGTTTTTTGATAAAATCCAGTCCTTTTTTAGTAATTTTCACTACACCGTAGGTTTCAATATCTTTAGACAATAATCCATCAACCAATACTTGTCTCAATAATGCCATCCAATATTTCTCGTCATGATCCGTTCCAGAACCAAAAAAAGATTGAACATCAGTTCGATGCGCTTTTATAACTGCATTTACACGACCAATAAGTGTGAAAACGACTTCTTTGGATTTATAAATATGTTTGGTATCACGAACAACTTCAAGTAATTTAACCACTTGTTTTTGCGCTTCAACCTTCACTTTTGGATTGCGAACGTTGTCATCCATATCGCCGCCTTCACCGGTTTCATTGTCGAATTCCTCACCAAAATAATGCAAGAGGAATTTTCTTCTTGACATCGAAGTTTCGGCATAAGCTACTACTTCTTGTAATAAAGCGAATCCAATTTCTTGTTCGGCAACGGGTTTTCCAGATAAGAATTTTTCTAACTTTTCAACATCTTTATAGGAATAATAGGCTAAACAATGACCTTCGCCACCATCACGACCAGCACGACCCGTTTCTTGGTAATAACTTTCTAATGATTTTGGAATATCGTGATGAATTACAAAACGCACATCGGGTTTGTCAATTCCCATTCCGAAAGCGATAGTTGCAACTACAACATCTACATCTTCCATAAGAAACATATCCTGATGTTTGGCTCGTGTTTTTGCATCTAAACCAGCGTGATAAGGCACAGCACTTATTCCGTTGACTTGTAAAACTTCGGCAATGGCTTCTACTTTTTTGCGACTTAGACAATAAATAATTCCTGATTTTCCTTTATGTAATTTGATGAAACGAATAATATCCGCTTCAATATTTTTAGTTTTAGTACGAACTTCATAATACAAATTAGGTCTATTGAAAGAAGCCTTATAGGTTGTTGCATCGACCGTATCCAAGTTTTTCAAGATGTCTTCCTGAACTTTTGGAGTAGCTGTTGCGGTAAGACCTATAATTGGAACGCTACCTAATTGCTTAATAATATGTTTTAAATTTCGATATTCTGGTCTAAAATCATGTCCCCATTCTGAAATGCAATGCGCCTCGTCGATAGCAACAAATGAAATAGGTACGGTTTGAAGAAATGCTACATACTCTTCTTTGGTCAAAGATTCTGGAGCAACATACAAAAGCTTAGTCAACCCAGAAGAAATATCCTTTTTGACTTGAGCAATTTCTGTTTTGGTAAGGGAAGAGTTAAGAACATGCGCTACGCCATTTTCGGAAGATAAGCTTCGAATAGCATCAACTTGATTCTTCATTAATGCAATTAAGGGAGAAACAACAATAGCTGTTCCTTCTTGAACTAAAGCAGGCAATTGATAACAAAGCGACTTTCCACCGCCTGTAGGCATAATCACAAAAGTATTTTCTTTATTAAGAATACTTTTGATAACTTGCTCCTGTAAACCTTTGAATTGGCTGAAGCCAAAATACTTCTTTAATTCTCTATGGATGTCAATTTCGTTTGAATTCATTCTTTATTAATGGTATTTTATCTAAATTTGCGTTTCATAAAGATACTAATTTCTTTGATACTCACAAATTTTTATAAAATTCTATTTTGAACACAAAAGAAAATATTTTGATTTTAGCTAAAAAGACAATTCTATCAGAGAGTGAGTCTATTGCAAAACTCATTGATTATATTGACATTACCTTCGCAGAAGCTACACAAATTCTATTTCAATCCAAAGGAAGATTAATCGTTTCGGGAATTGGAAAAAGTGCTATTATAGCTCAAAAAATGGTAGCTACATTTAATTCAACAGGAACTCCTTCACTTTTTTTGCATGCTGCCGAGGCAATTCACGGTGATTTAGGAATGGTTCAACCCGATGATATTGTGCTTTGTATTTCAAAAAGTGGTAACAGTCCCGAAATAAAAATTCTAGTTCCACTCTTGAAGCGTTTTGGCAATCTATTAATTGGTATGACTGGCAATACGACTTCGTTTTTGGCAAAAGAGTCTGATTATATTCTGAATACCACAGTCGATGCTGAAGCCTGTCCTCATAATTTGGCTCCGACAAATAGCACGACAGCACAACTTGTTATGGGCGATGCTCTTGCTATGTGTTTGATGAATTTACGGAATTTTACCCGTGAAGATTTTGCAAAATACCATCCTGGCGGTTCATTAGGTAAAAAACTTTTACTTCAGGTTAAAGATTTAATTGAAAACTCTTTGAAACCAATGGTAAGTCCAGATGCTTCTATAAAAAAAGTGATTTTTGAAATTTCAGAAAAAAGACTTGGAGCCACGGCAGTTGTCGAAAACGAAAAAGTAATTGGAGTTATTACTGATGGTGATATTCGAAGAATGCTCAATGAAAATGATACTTTTTCGCATTTGACAGCCAAAGATATTATGACAAAAAATCCAAAAATGATTCAATCGGCTACAATGGTTGTTGAAGCACTTAATATTTTAGAAGATTTTTCAATCACTCAGTTAATTGTTTTAGACCAAGACCAATATAAAGGAATTGTCCATTTACATGATATTTTAAAAGAAGGAATTGTATAATGGAAAAAAAGCAACTAAAAGAAATGTCTTTTTTAGACCATCTCGAAGAATTAAGGTGGTTGTTAGTTCGAAGCACGATAGCCATTATAATAATGGCTTTCCTTACTTATTTTGTGAGTGATTTTTTGTTTGACACCATCATTTTTGGACCAACAAGACCGACTTTTTATACGTATCGCTGGTTTTGCGATTTGTCACATTATTTGAATTTTGGAGAAAGTATCTGTATTGAAGAATTGCCTTTTATCATTCAAAATACCGAAATGGAAGGACAAGTAAATATGTTTGTTTGGATGTGTCTTTTGGCAGGTTTTATACTCGCATTTCCTTATATATTGTGGCAAATTTGGAGTTTCATCAGTCCCGCTTTGTATGTAAATGAAAAGAAAAATGCTAAATTTTTTATCTTTGTATCCTCTTTATTATTCTTTTTAGGAGTACTTTTTGGCTATTTTATCATTATTCCAATGTCGGTCAATTTTGTAGCTACGTTTACGGTTAGTGAAATGGTGAAAAATCAATTTACATTGGATTCTTATATCGGAATGTTTAAAACATCGGTTATTGCAGGTGGATTGTTTTTTGAGTTACCCATTATCATTTATTTCTTGACAAAACTGGGATTGGTAACTCCCGATTACTTAAGAAAATACCGAAAATATGCTATTGTAATTGTACTGATAGTGGCTGCAATTGTTACGCCTCCAGATGTAGTTAGCCAAACAATTGTAGCTATTCCAATGCTAATTATTTTTGAATTGAGTGTGATTATATCTTCTATTGTGTATAAAAGAAAACTAAAAAATGAGCAACTTAGTAAATGAATTCAATGATTATCGTTCAAAAATGAACGAAAAATTATTGGCAGATAACAATAAAATTGTAAAACGAATTTTCAATTTGGACACCAATGCTTATGCAGAAGGCGCACTCGATGTTCGAACCAAAGAACTATTAGGATTAGTCGCTTCGACCGTTTTAAGATGTGATGATTGTGTAAAATACCATTTAGAAAATTGTCATAAAGAAGGCATTTCAAAAGAGGAAATGATGGAAGCTATGGGAATCGCAACTCTCGTGGGAGGAACAATTGTTATACCTCATTTGCGTAGAGCTTATGAATTTTGGGAAGAATTAGAAGAAAGTCAGCAGTAATTAGTTTGCAGTTCGCAGTTTCCAAAATTGAAGTTAAATAGAAAAATCAAAACCATGTTTTTTTGTTAATTTGTAAAATAAATTCAGTAGAGATGCTGAAATAAATCCAGCATAAAATGAAGTTAAGAGCCGAAAATCTAGTTAAAACATATAAAGGACGAAGTGTTGTAAAAGGCGTTTCGGTAGAGGTAAATCAAGGCGAAATCGTGGGACTTTTGGGACCCAATGGTGCTGGAAAAACGACTTCTTTTTATATGATTGTAGGATTGGTAAAACCCAATATGGGTCATATTTATCTTGACGATTTAGACATTACTGAATTTCCAATGTACAAAAGAGCCCAACAAGGCATTGGATACTTGGCTCAGGAAGCTTCAGTTTTTAGAAAACTTAGTGTCGAAGACAATATTTTGAGTGTTTTGCAACTGACAAAACATACTAAAGAAGAACAAGAAGCCAAAATGGAAAGTTTAATCGAGGAATTTGGCTTGGGACACATTCGTACCAACCGCGGTGATTTGCTTTCGGGTGGGGAACGTCGTCGTACTGAAATTGCTCGTTGTTTGGCTACCGATCCAAAATTCATCCTACTTGACGAACCTTTCGCAGGTGTCGATCCCGTTGCTGTAGAGGATATTCAGCGAATCGTAGCGCAATTAAAAAATAAAAATATCGGAATCCTGATTACCGACCATAATGTTCAAGAAACTTTGGCAATTACAGACAAGACCTATCTGATGTTTGAAGGAGGTATTTTGAAAGAAGGAAAACCAGAAGAATTAGTGGAAGACGAAATGGTTCGCCGTGTTTATTTAGGTCAGAATTTTGAATTGAGAAAAAAGAAGTTGGAGTTTTAGGAGAAGAGTAGGACGTTTGGAAAAAACATTTTGTTATGAATAAAACTGATGATTGGAGAGACAACGATCCTGATAAACAAACCTCTGAAAATTGGCGTAAAGACCCAAATAATTGGATTTGGGGAATCTTCTATTATAATAAAGAGGATAAGAGAATCTTTCCACCAAAAAGAATCCCTTGGATGGGCTGGACTATAAACTTTGCTAATAGAAATTCGGTGTTGTTTTTAGTTTTTGTGATGCTTTTCTTCCTGATAGTAGTATTCTTTATTGAAAGCAAAAAATAATTATTCAATTGTAATAAACCGCAACTGTTCGACATCACCATTAAAAATATTGACATCCACATTGCCTTTGACTCCTGAAACAGAAGCTTTTTCGGTGAATTGCCAAAACAGCCAATCTTCTTCTATTTTCTCGCGATAAAAATTATAATTGGCAATCCAAAAAAGGTAATCCGAGAAGTCTTCTTTTAGAAAATCATCATAGTATTTCTCTCCAGTATAAATAATTGGTTTCACTTTATAATGCGCTTCAACAGCATTCAACCAACGCCTTAAACCTATTTTCAAACTGTCCAAGGATTGTCCTTTTGGGAGTTTTTCAATGTCTAAAACGGGTGGCAAATCTCCTTTTTTCAGTCGAACTGTTTTTATAAAAAGCTTTGCTTGTTCTAACGAATTTTCGTTTGGACGATAATAATGATATGCACCACGAATCATTTTTCTTTTTTTGGCGCCAAGCCAATTTTCCTTAAATCGCTCGTCTTCCCTATCGTTTCCGGCTGTGGCACGAATAAAAACAAATTCAATTGGATACTCGTTTTCTATGTTTGACACCAAATCCCAATCGACTTTTCCTTGATATTCGGATAGGTCAAGACCAATTGCTTTGCCTTGATGTTTTTCTAAAACTTGGTAATTACGTATATCCGAAATGCGTTTGGCTTCGGCTTGTTCGTACTTTAATTTATAGGATTTAAAACCTAGATAATACAATAGTCCATTTCGATAATGATACCCAACTCCAATTAATAGTAAGATACAAAATGCAATTATCGAATAGCTACGAACTTTTCCAGAGAAAAAAGCAGTCTTTTTTCGTGATTTTCTTCTAATTGTGGTTTTGCTTCGGGTAGTTTTTTGCCTCATTCTGAAACCTACTTTTTCAGAAATTTGTTATTGATAACCGACAACAAAACGTAAGTAATGATGACCAAAGGAATGGCCAAATATTGAAAGAAAACCAACAATATAACACATAAACTCAAAAATACAATTTGAAGTGCATTTTTCTTGAAAGTAAAATCTTTTATTTTTAAGGAAAACAACGGAATCTCAGCATTGAGAATGTAAGCACTAAATAAGGTAATGGCTAACAAAAACCACTGATTCGTCAAAATATCAAAAACCACTAATGAATCCGAAAATTTGATAACCAAAGGCAAACTCATTATAAAAAGTGTATTGGCAGGAGTTGGCAATCCAATAAAAGAATCGGTTTGACGCGTATCAATATTAAAATTAGCCAATCGATAACAAGACCCCAAAGTGATAATAAACCCTAAATAAGGTATAATCTGATTTGCATCTGCTGGATTTTGCGCTTCT
>Ga0209717_1001230_pt1 | contig 28330 bp, 17 predicted proteins | sample AD_UKC048_MetaG_FD_184418 | JGI IMG/M metagenome (GOLD analysis project Ga0209717, IMG submission 184418) | Active sludge microbial communities of municipal wastewater-treating anaerobic digesters from USA - AD_UKC048_MetaG (SPAdes) (version 2) | ecosystem: Engineered > Bioreactor > Anaerobic >... | reverse complement strand
GCAAAACGTTTTTCAAACAGGCGTACATTTTCACTTTGTGCAGCCACTTGTTGTTCGGCGGCTCGCCATTGTTCCTGAGTAGCCCGATGGTTTTGCACGGCTTGTTCTACTTCGCTGCGCAACTGGTTTTTTACATCAGCCAAATCGTTTTCTGCCATACTTTCGTTGATTACAGCCCGCTGTACCTGCTGTTGGATGGCTCCGCCTCGGAACAAAGGCAAACTCAAACCAATACTCATGCTCCCGTTGCGGGTGGCGTCCAACTGCGAGAAATAGGCTTCGGTACGGGTACTGGTAAAAAAGGCACCGTAATTGCCTTGGAAATTAATGCTGGGAAAAAAACTGGAACGCGCCGCTTCCACCCCTTTTTGGGCACTGAGGATGCGCAATTGTGCGCCCTGTATTTCCGGCAAACTAGCTTCAGCCTTTTGCACCAAAGTGGACGAGTTCAGGGCCTCGGCTGGACTGCCCAGCGTTTGGATCAGATTGGCGTCCAACTGTGCCGCCATGTCCACTGGCTGGTTCATTTGTTGAAACAAATTGACCTTGGCCAATTCGGCGTTGTTGCGGGCGCTTACAGCGTTGAATTCTTCATTGGCCAATTGTGCCTTCAATTCATACACCACGATCTCGTTGGCCACTCCGGCGGAGACTCTTTTTTGAGCCAATTCAATCTGCTGACGAGTAGCGTTGGCTTGTTCCTGAGCTACGCGGAAAAGCTCCTGATTGGCCAGGGCATTGAGGTAAAACGTAATGATGTTGCGGCGAATCAGGTTTTTGCTGGCTTCCACATCTTTGATGCCGGCCTGAATGGCTTGCTTCTGTTGTTGCCCCTGGTATTTTAGCCCAAAACCATTAAAAATGGGCACTGACAAGTTCAAACCATAACCATTACTGAGAAAAACTTCATCGATGCGTTGATTGGTGTTGACGTCGATGCTGCGACCAAAGTTGAAGTTTTGGCCAAAATTCAGGCTCAGGTCGGGTAATTGCTGTGCCCGGGTTTGCCGCAATGATACTTCCGCCAAATCGAGTTGATAGCCCGAATTTTTGATCTGCAGGTTATTCTCCAAGGCAATGCGCATACACTCATCCAAACTCAAGGTTGTTTGTGCCAAAGCTATTGGTGCTCCAATGATCAGTAAGTTGAGCGCCAGTAGAATATTTTTCATGGTTTAACTATTTTTGGGTTGAGGAGTTGAGGAGGTTGAGGTTACCGCAAGCGACCCGGTCACCGAGCGGAGCCGAGGTGCCATGTCGCTTGCGGTAACCTCAACCTTCTCAACTTCTCAACCTTCTCAACTTATCTTGTGAATCTTTCTTCCCGTTCAACGTGTCCATCCAACAAGTGAATGACCCGCTCGGCATAAGCCGCGTTTTTTTCGCTGTGGGTCACCTGAATGATCGATACCTTTTCTTCTTCATTGAGCTTTTTGAAGATTTGCATGATCTCATCCGCTTGAGCCGATTGCAGGTTACCAGTAGGTTCGTCGGCTAAAATCAGCTTGGGTTGACCGATGAGTGCGCGGGCAATGCCCACCAACTGCTGTTGGCCACCCGAAAGCTGATTGGGAAATAAATCCTTTTTAGCCACCATGTTAAATCGATCCAAAATATCTGCTACCCGGCTTTTGCGCTCGGAAGAAGAAACTTTTTTGTACAAAAGGGGCGTTTCGAGGTTCTCATATACCGTCAGCTCATCAATCAGGTGATATTGCTGAAATACAAACCCGATGTAGTGCTTGTACAGGTCGGTGCGCTTTTTTTCCGAAAGTTTGTGTACGGGCTCATCCAGGAAGTAATACTCACCGCCACTGGGTTCTTCCAACATGCCGATGATGTTCAGCAGGGTACTTTTACCCGCCCCGGAAGGCCCCATGATGGATACAAATTCACCTTCAAAAATGGTCGTGCTAATGTCCTTCAGTACCCAGTTTTTCTGGATGCCATTGCTGTGGTACTTAGCTATGTTTTTTAGTTGCAACATGTGTTGGTATAAATTGTAGTTGTCATTCGTTTTTAATCGCGGTTACTGGATTCGCCAGCGCGGTACGCAGGCTTTGGATACTCACCGTAAGCAGGGCCAGTACAATCACACTAAGGCCCGCCGCTGCAAAAATCCACCATTCCACCTCAATCCGGTAAGTGAACTTTTTCAGCCATTGCTCCATCAGGTACCAGGCAATCGGACTGGCAATGAGGATGGCCAATAAGACTGGTCGCAAAAATTCGGTAGACAGCAAACTCATCACATTGCCTACGGTAGCCCCCAGCACTTTGCGGATGCCAATTTCTTTGGCGCGCCGAGCGGTGGCATAAGCAGCCAGTCCAAAAAGCCCCAGGCAAGAGATAAAGATAGCCAGTCCCGTAAAGATGCCAAATAGTTTGGCCATGCGGTCTTCGGCTTTAAAAAGGGTATCAAAACTTTCGTCCAGAAAGAAATATTCAAAGGGTTTATCGGGGCAATGTTTTTTGTACAATTTCCCAATCGCAGCCATGCTAGCCTGCACATCGGCTGTTTTCGACAACTGCAAGTACAAAGTGCCTTTAAAATCTTCGCCCACAATCGACATGGCTAATGGTGTTTTTTGATTCAGGCTCATTTCACTGAAGTAAAAATCGTTTAACACACCGACCATAGGTTGTCCTAAAATGCTGCCTACTTCACTCGCCTGCGCTAGGGATTTTACCCCCAAATCTTTGGCCGCCAGGGCATTTAAGACCAATTTCCCCTGCCAGCCTGCCGTGTTTTTTAAATCAGCTGGCGGAATTTTCCACGTCAAACCCAACATATCGATCAACCCTGCGTCAACCCCAATGGTATGGAGGGGTACTTCTTTTTTATTGATCGGCGAGGTGACGAAAAAAATCGAATTGTAATCTTTAAACAGGGCCAAAGAGGCACTGCCCGTTTTTTCGATTCCGTTCAATTGAGAAACGGCGTTGCGGAAAGCGTGGTAACCTTCTGCTGAGGGCGTCATCATCATGATTTGATCCTTGTTCATACCCAGTTTGCGCGATTGCAAATAGCTGAGTTGTTGCTGAGCCACCAAAGCGGCAATGACCAACACAATGGAGGCAACGAACTGAAACACGGTGATGCTTTGGCGGATCTGTATCCCCCCTTTGCTGCTTTTTAAAAAACGACCTTTCAACACTTCCACGGGCCGGAAAGCCGAGAGTACCAAGGATGGATACGCTCCTGCCAGCACAATACAAGCCAGCATCAAGCCCAGCATTGGCAGTATCACGATCGGACTCAGCATAAAGGCCGCATCAATTTGGAGGTCCAGTCGATCAAAAAAGATGGGCCGTAGCAAAAAAGCCAGACCAAATCCCAATGCAAAAGAGAGGCAAGTAACCAGCACCGACTCTCCATAAAATTGACCAATCAGTTCCCCCCGAAAAGCGCCCAAGGCCTTGCGTACCCCTACTTCCCGAGCGCGTTCGGTGGCCCGAGCGGTGGTCAGGCTCATGTAATTGAGCAGGGCCAGCAAAATGATCAACAAGGCCACTGCTGCAAAAATGTATACATTGCTGATGCCTCGCGCCTCGCCACTGGTACTTTCACCCATGTGGAGATCGGTGAGCGCAGAGAGCGTAAATTTGTGGGTTTTGATTTCTGATTCTGATATTTTGCCCCGTCGCATTAGTTTGGGGATGTTGTTCAAAACTGAAGCTTGGATGGAAGGATTGGCCAAATGCAGGTAGGTCTGAAAAGAGCCCGGACGCACTACATTGTCCACTTTGAGCAAGTCGTCTTTCAACTCAGGATTGAGCAATTGTTGAAAAGCAAACAAAGATTGCAAGGGGCCAATGATGTCGAAAGCAAGCGAGGCATTGGAGGGGGCATTTTTGATGACCCCACTGATGACGAAATTCAAGCCATTGTTGAGCGTCAAGGTACGGCCCAATACGTCGCTGTCGCCAAAATATTTCTCGGCAATGGATTCACTCACTACTATTTTTCCAGGCTGATCCAGGGCAGTGCGGGGATCACCTTGTAAAAAAGGGAAACTGAATACCTTGAAGTAGCTAGGGTCGGCGAGTACAAATCGTTTTTCGTAAAAAATATGGTCTGCGTCACTTTTAAACGCTAGTTTTTCATTAAAAGAAGTGAACATCCGCACGTAGTCCTTCACGCCCGCCGTACTTTCTTTGAGGGCTGGCCCCATGTAGGCCGACATGCCTGTGCCTTGCATTTCCTGTTCGCCAAATTTGAAGGTAACCTTCACGCGGTAAATGTTATCGGCATTTTTATGAAACCGATCAAAACTCAACTCATGCCCCACAAAAACCAGAATCAGCATACTGACCGCAATACCTACGGCCAGGCCACCAATGTTGATCATGCTGTAAAACTTATTGCGCCAGAGGTTGCGGATAGCAAATTTGAGTTGGGTATAGAGCATGGTTTGATTCGTTTGTATTGGCATTCAAAAACCCAGGGTTGGAGCAAGCGCCTTTGCCTGCCCCCAACCTAGAGCGAATTGCAACGAGATTAGTATGAAACAACAGTCAGTGAAAATATTCTTACAAGAGTCGGTGTCAGGTGCATTTACTCTACTAAGTCATAGACCATGCCAATTTTTTAAAAAACTGATTATCAGTATAATGAAAAGAATTTTCCGATAAAACCATGTCCAGTTGTGGACAGTTTGTGTTCGGAATCGGACACTTGATTGTTGGTGTTTTTATGTAAAAAAACAGCTCACTACTTATCTTAGAGCTTCTTTAATTTTTTTGTTTTGGTCAAAATAACATCATTAAAAGTCAATTTGTAGTGGCAAAGCAGCAAAATGAATTGTTTTTTTGTATTACTTTCAACTCATTGGTATTATTTTGACCAAACTAAATAAACGATCATGTCCTTGTCCCGTCGTCAACTATTGCACAGCTCCGCCTTGCTCGGTGTCGGGTATGCGCTCTCTCCTTCGCTCGACTTTTGGGTCGATTTTAAACGACGTTTCAACATCGGTGCTTGTGATTGGTCACTGGGCAAAAGCGCCAATATTGAAGCGTTTGAGCTGGCTAAAAATATTGGTCTCCAGGGCATTCAGGTAAACCTGGGCAACCTGGCCAATGACTTGCACCTACGCAAACCCGAAATACAAGCCCAATACCTGGCCGCCAGCAAAAACACCGGGGTAAAAATCAGCAGCCTTGCCATCAGCGAACTCAACAATGTGCCATACAAGTCCGACCCGCGCACCGAGCAATGGGTATCCGACAGCATCGATGTGGCTCGTGCCTTTGGCGTAAAAGTGGTACTCCTGGCTTTTTTTGTCAAAAACGACCTGCGCAATGACCCCGCAGGCATCGCCGAGGTGATTCAACGCCTGAAAAAAGTAGCACCAAAGGCCGAACGCGCCGGGGTTACCCTGGGCATCGAATCTTACCTCACCGCTGAGGAGCACTTGCACATCATGCGCGAGGTAGGCTCTCCGGCCATCAAGGTGTTCTACGATTTTCGCAATGCCGCCGATGCGGGCAACGACATCTATCAGGAATTAAAAATCCTGGGTAAAACAAACATCTGTGAGCTGCACATGAAGGAAAATCGACTTCTCCTGGGCAAAGGTACCATTGATTGGCCCCGTGTAGCCACGGCCTTGCGGGAAATCGGCTATCGCGGCGACCATTGGATGCAAATTGAATGGGCGAAGCCAGATGGGGATGATGTGGTCACGGCTTATCAACATAATTTGGCTTTCCTCAAAAATTTGTTTCAATGAAAATTTAGCACCGCCTTTGGCGGATGCATTAAAAAATATTTCCCCCGTAAATCTGCGTGATCTGCGGGCTATAAAAACCCCGCCGCAGGCGGATCAAATCGCAACACATGACTCGTTATTTTTCCTCCATACTTTTCCTCTTTTTGATCTCTTTGTTCTTCGATCCTCAACCCCAAGACCCCCTCAAACTCTACCTCCCCGACGACCTGGAAGTGAGCCTCTGGGCCGAAAGCCCCCTCTTTTACAACCCCACCAATATGGACGTGGATAGTCGTGGCCGCATCTGGGTTACTGAGGCCGTCAATTACCGCAATTTCAACAACGATACCCTCCACCATTTGCACCACCAAAAGGGTGATCGCGTCATGATTCTGGAAGATACCGACGGGGACGGCAAAGCCGATGCTTCCAAAGTATTTGTCCAAGACAAAGACCTCGTTTCGCCCCTCGGCATTGCGGTACTCGGCAAACAGGTCATCGTGTCCTGTGCACCCAACCTGATTATGTATACCGACGAAGATGGCGACGATAAAGCCGACAAAAAAGAAATCCTGCTCACAGGATTTGGTGGCAAAGACCACGATCACTCCCTACACTCGGTAGTCACTGGCCCCGATGGAAAATGGTACTTTAACGTAGGCAACGCAGGACCGCACAACGTGCGTGACAAGGCCGGTTGGAACCTGCGTTCGGGCAGCGTGTACACCGGAGGATCGCCCTACAATACCAAAAACGAAGGCAACCAACGCAGCGACGATGGTAAAGTTTGGGTCGGTGGCCTACAACTTTGCATCAATCCCGACGGCACTGGGCTGCGGGTACTCGGGCACGGTTTCCGCAACAGCTACGAAACCGCCATCGACAGCTATGGCGACATGTGGCAAAACGACAACGACGATCAGGTGGTGACCTGCCGCGTCACCTGGCTCATGGAAGGGGGCAATGCCGGTTTTTTTAGCGCCGATGGCACCCGCTACTGGAATGCCGACCAGCGCCCCGGACAAGACATGTTCACCGCCCACTGGCACCAGGAAGACCCCGGATTTATCCCTGCGGGCGACAATACCGGAGCGGGTTCACCCACTGGCGTAGCAGTCAATGAAGGAGATGGTCTGGGAGAAAAATACCGGGGCATGCTCCTCAGCGCCGAGGCCGGGCGCAACGTCATTTTTGCCTATTGGCCGAAACCCCAAGGCGCTGGTTTCGATTTGGGAAAAAAACAACACCTGCTTAGTTCTGTTTCTCAGGACGATGAGGCGTATTACTGGAACGACGCCAAACACCGCAGCGACCTCAGCAAGTGGTTTCGCCCCTCCGACGTGATGATCGGCACCGACGGCGCCATGTACGTAGCCGATTGGTATGACCCCGTGGTAGGCGGGCACCAAATGAAAGACAGCACGGGCTATGGCCGCATTTACCGCATCACGCCCAAAGGCAAAACTTTACGTGCGCCCAAAATAGACTTGAGTACCTTAGAAGGGCAGTTGGCCGCGTTCCAGAATCCCGCGCCCAATGTACGCTCCCAAGGTCAACAGGCTTTGTTGCGACAAGGCAGTGCGGCCATTGCTGGTGTACAAGCTTTGCTCCAGTCCTCCAATCCCTACGTCCGTGCCCGGGCGGTTTTTTTGTTGGGAAAAATATTGCCCGTCAATGCGCTACTCCCTACGTTGGAACCTTTGTTGAAAAACACCCAGGACGAACGTCTGGCCATAGCGAGCTTCCGTACTTTGCGTGGCGTTTTACCCGCAGATCAACTGTTGGCGCTTTGTACGCAGTACGCTACTTCAGCTATGCCCATGTTGCGGCGGGAAATCGCCATTGCCTTGCGGGATCAGCCCTGGACAAACAAGCAGCCCATTTTGCTCTCGCTGATCAAACAGTACGACGGCAGCAATGCCTGGGAATTGGAAGCCATTGGCATGGCCGTAGGAGAGGATGCTGCCAAAATCTGGCCGTTGTTGCAAAACCTGACCCCCGCGTTAACGGAGGCTGTTTGGCGCAAATTGGCCTGGCGCCTACACCCCGCTGCTGCCGTGGATCAACTCAAGGGCTGGGCAACAGCGGCCAATTCCAGCGCGGCTGCCCGCCAACACGCCATCACCGGACTAGCCTATGTTAAAGACCGCAGCGCCGCCGAGGCCATGCTCGCCCTGAGCAAAAGTCCCTTGCCCGATGTGGCCGAGCAAGCCAAATACTGGCTCGCTTTTCGCCAAACCAACGATTGGGCAAACTTGCTGGAATGGCAAACTACTGGCTTAAATCTGGCGATGGAGAAAAAAATGGCACAAGTGAAAGCCCAACGTGAAAGGTTGCTCAATTTGAATATCGCCACAGCTGAACGGCAAAACACCGCCGGACGGATGGCTAAAGACTCCCTCGGTGGCCAAATGTTGATCGGCTTATTGGCGGAAAACAAACTGAGCAAAGACCTGTACGAGGTGATTGGCAAAAACATCTTCGAGAACCAGAGTTTGGCCGTACGCATCCAGGCGGGCAATTATTTCAAACGCCCGGGGAGCGACAAGGCCTGGGTGATTCCAAACATTGCGGCACAAACAGGAAGTGTGGCCAAGGGCAAAAAGGTCTTCCAAAATTCTTGCGCCAATTGCCATAAGGCCGGAAAAATTGGTTTGAACATCGGCCCGGATCTCACCCAAATCAAAAACAAATTTGACCGGGTCAGCTTGCTGGACGCCATCGTGAATCCCTCAGCGGGGATCGTTTTTGGCTACGAGGCCTGGACGGTCAATACCACAGAGGGAGAATCGGCTTTTGGGTTTATTGTGGCCGATGGCCAAACCCTGGTCATCCGCGATTTGCTGGGGCAACAACACGCCTTCCCGGCCAATAAGGTTTCTAAACGCAGCAAGCAGCCGGGTTCTTTGATGCCCGATCCAAGTGCCTTGGGCTTGTCGGAGGAGGATTTAGCGAATGTGAGTCGGTTTTTGTTGGAGTTGTAGTGGACGTTCACACAGATTTCACGCAGATTTCGCACAGATTTAATACATTCACCATAATCTTCTATTCCTGCTCGGCGCCTTCGGCGCTGTCGCATGAGACTTAATAGGAACGCGGATGACACGGATTGAGCGGATTTACGCGGATTTAATCATACGTACCAATAAATCCGCGTAAATCCGCTCAATCCGTGTCATCCGCGTTCCCATTATGGTCGTTTTTATGTATAATTGAGGCTAGCCTGCTCAGCGGGTCATTATCTTTGATAAACCTCTTTGACGCATGAAAAACTTAAAAAAACGGCTACAAAACGGTGAAACCCTCCACGGATGTTGGCTCAATCTGGGCAGCCCCCTGACCGCGGAAATAGTGGGTCTATCGGGCTTCGATTGGGTCTTGATCGACCTCGAACACGGAGCCGGAACCGAAAAAGAAGCCCTCGCCCAAATGCAAGGCCTGGAACATACCAGCGCCGGAATTGTGGTACGGGTGGAAAGTGCCGAACCCCAACGCATCCAACGCATTTTAGACATGGGCGCCGAAGGCATCATGTGCCCCAAAATCAACACCCCCCAGGAAGCCCAAAAAGTAGCGAATGGATTGCATTATCCCCCGATTGGCCAACGCGGCGTAGCCAAAATGGTGCGGGCTACCCAATTTGCCCGGAATTTTCAAACGTATTATGAAGGTTCCCAGGAGAATGTGTTGGGCATCGTGCAAATTGAAACCAGAGAATCCCTTCATCACCTGGAGGAGATAGCCCAGGTGCCGGGCGTAGATGTATTGTTCATCGGTCCAGCAGATTTGTCGATGGAATTGGGTATATTTGGTCAGTTTGACCACCCCATGTTTATCGACGCCCTTCAGCGCACCATTGCGGCGGCCAATAAAGCCGGGAAAGCCACCGGTATCCTGTTTTTCAACCCCAATGATTATGGCAAATACCATCAAATGGGGATTCGCTTCATCGCCTGTGGAGCCGATGGCACTTTTGTAGCCGATGGAGCCAAAAACATGGCCGAAAAACTCGCACAATTTCGCGCAGCGCTTTAATAAATATTTACCCTAAACACCATTAGAGCATGTTTAAAATTTTTGTTTTGCTGCAAATGGTCCGATTTGAAGTGAATTTCGTTCTGAAAATGCTCATGTAGCCCTGCTACACTCCGCTTTTCATGCCTCATTCACCTCAAATCGGCCTCATTTTCGCTTAAAACAAAAATATTTAAACAAGCTCTTAAAAAACCCTGCTATGTTGGACCCTATCGCTATTCTCGCCGTTGGAATCATTCTGGTTGTTGGTGGCATCATCGGATTCAAATTGCATCCTTTTTTAGCGCTGTTGTTGGGCGCATTTGTGGTGGCCTGTTTAACCCCAAGCAGCCAGATCGAGCAATTTGGGCTGTCCAAAGGTATGGATGCCGCTGCCGCCTTGGCCTATTCTAAAAAGAGCATCGGAGAACGCATTGCCACCGAATTTGGCAACACCTGTGCCAAAATTGGCATTTTGATTGCCATGGCCGCCATCATCGGCAAATGTATGTTGGAATCAGGTGCTGCCGAACGCATCATTCGTGCGCTGTTGAAATTAACCGGCATTAAAAAAGCGCCATTTGCCTTTTTGTTTGGCAGTTTCTTTTTGGGGATCCCTGTGTTTTTTGACACCGTTATTTTCCTGATGATTCCTCTGGCCAAGGCCATGACCTTGCGGATTGGCAAAGATTATTTGTTGCTGATTTTGTGCATCATGTCGGGTGCAGCGATGGCCAATTCACTGGTTCCGCCTGCGCCAGGGCCCCTCTTTTTGATTGGTGAAATGGGGATTCCCATTGGATTGATGATGATGTGTGGCATCGTGGTGGGGCTTTTTACGATTTCCGCCGGGTATTTGTTTTCGGTCTGGGCGAATAAAAAAATGCCCATTGAATTGCGGGATTCGCTGGATGCTAAACTGGAAGACCTGAAAGCGATTTCGGCCAAAGAAGACAAACACCTGCCTGGATTACTGGTTTCCCTCCTGCCCGTTCTGATTCCCTTGGTGCTGATCATCACGGATACCATCATGTCCAATTTTATGAAGATTGACCCATCATCGACCCAATCGTCCTGGATGAATCCATTGTATGCGGTCGTCCGGTTTTTAGGGGATAAAAATATTGCCATAATTTTAGGAGGTGTAGCAGCATTGCTGGTGATGGCGAAAAACAAAAAGCAAAAACATGAAAGTTTGACCCCCTTTGTACAAACCGCCTTGATGAGCGGCGGGGGCATCATCATGATCACGGCTTCCGGGGGAGCTTTTGGGGGGGCGTTGCAACAAACGGGGATTAGTGCTGAAATTGCCCACATGACTGCAGGGTATCAAATGGCCCTCATCCCCATGGCATTTTTCATCTCTGCCGTTGTGCGTACGGCTCAAGGATCAGCTACAGTAGCCCTGATTACTGCGTCGGGTATTTTGTCGGGTATGGCCAATCAGGCCGATTTGGCGTTCAATCCCGTGTACATTGGTCTGGCCATTGGTTGTGGTTCCAAACTGGTGCCCTGGATGAATGATGCCGGATTTTGGATCTTTTGTAAATTGAGCGACCTGACAGAAAAAGAGGCCTTAAAAACAATTTCTCCCTTACTGGTTGTCATGGGATTGACCGGTTTGGTCGTCATATTGATTGGGGCAAAGTTATTCCCGCTGATCTAATTCATAAAAGTATAGCACTCGCCTGCGGCGGATAAAATAAACAATATTCGCCCGCAGATCACACAGATTAACGCAGATTTTTTTTAAAAACGACCTTATCTGCGTCAATCTGTGTGATCTGCGGGCTTCATCAAAAAATCAGCCGCCGTAGGCGGGTGAAAGATCATTATGTATGGAAAAAATAGGTTTCATCGGACTCGGCATAATGGGTAAACCCATGGTCTTAAATTTACTCAAAGCGGGCTATCCGGTGCAAGTGTTGTCGAGTAGCCATGCGGCAAATGAGGTCAATCTTGCGGGGGCCAGCTTGTGCAGCTCCAAAAAGGAACTGGCCGCAGCGGTGGACATCATCATCACCATGCTGCCCGATTCCCCAGAAGTGGAAATGGTACTGAATGGGTCGGAGGGGCTGCTCGCGGCCATGCACGCTGGTCAATTGTTCATCGACATGTCGACCATCTCGCCTTTGGTGGCCAAAAACATCTACACTCAGATGCAGGAGCAGGGCATTGAAGCCCTAGATGCTCCCGTTTCGGGTGGACAGGTCGGAGCCGAAGCTGCTACCCTTTCCATTATGGTGGGTGGCAATGCCGCAGCCTTTGCCAGAGCGCTCCCGGTGTTTCAAGCCATGGGTAAAAACATCGTCCACATTGGGGAAGCAGGCGCTGGCCAAATCACCAAAGCTTGCAATCAAATGATTGTGGGCATGACCATCCAGGCGGTTGCGGAAGCTTTTACACTGGCCGATAAAGCGGGGGTAGATTTGGAAAAAATGCGCGAAGTACTCTTGGGCGGTTTTGCCCAAAGCCGGATTTTAGACCTGCACGGCAAACGCATCATCGAGCGAAACTTCAAGCCTGGGTTTAAAATCAAATTGCACAAAAAGGATTTGGACATCGCGCTGGCGACCGGAGCGGAATTTGAAGTGGCACTGGAGGGCACGGCTCAGGTAGCGGCGCAAATGAAAAAAGCGCTCGACCTGGGCAATGGGGAACTCGATCACAGTTCCTTGTTTTTGCTTCTGGAAAACTAAAAAAAGTTGAGAAGTTGAGAAAGTTGAGGAGGTTGAGAAAGTTGAGGCTACCGCGAGCGACAGCCCAGAACGACAATGTTATTCTTTTGTCGCTCGCGGTAGCCTCAACCTCCTCAACTTCTCAACCTCCTCAACCCTTTCTCAACACTTAAATCAAAAACCATGGGATATACATCAGGCCCCCGCATCAAAGAAATACACATTACCCCCATCGCAACCGTCGATCCGCCGCTCTTGAATGCCGCAGGATTGCATGCACCCTATGCCTTGCGCACGGTATTGGAAATAGTCACTGAAGACAACATCTCCGGCATCAGTGAAATTCCTGGCACCAAAGACATCGATGCCGCTTTGGAAGATTCCAAAAAACTGTTGATCGGAAAAGACGTTTTTCAATTGAATCAAATCCGGCAAATCCTGGCCGATGCTTTTGGCAAAGATTCCGTGGCCGACCGTGGCCTTGCCCCCTGGGATCAGCGAAAACTGGTGCATATTTTCAGCGCGGTGGAGGTAGCCTGTATGGACATCATCGGTAAAGTTACCGGAAAACCCATCGTTGATTTGTTGGGCGGCAAAATGCGCGAGCGGGTTCCTTTTTCGGCCTACCTGTTTTACAAATACGCCGGGGCAGGCGGAGAACTGGGGTTCGGCATAAATCCTGATGCGACTGGCTGGGATGCGGCCCGACAAAAAAGCGCCCTGAACCCTGAGGAAATTGTGGCCCAGGCGCAAGCGATGTGCCGTGAGTTTGGCTTTCAATCGATCAAATTAAAAGGGGGCGTTTTTCATCCGCGCGAGGAAGTGGACGCGGTTTTCGCCCTGCGCGAAGCTTTCGGCCCCGATTACCCCATCCGCATTGACCCTAACGCACTTTGGACCGTAGAAACGGCCATTCAATACGGACTGGAAATGGAACCCGTGCTGGAATACCTGGAAGACCCCGTGCGCGGACAAGAAAACATGGCCAAGGTAAGAAAGGCACTAAAAACGCCCTTGGCCACGAACATGTGTACCACTTCTTTCGACGAAATTCCCCGCAGCATCGAACTCGGTGCGGAAGACATCATTCTGAGCGACCACCACTTTTGGGGCGGGTTGCGCGCCTCCATGACCTTAGTGGGCATTTGTGAAACCTTTGGCCGCGGGCTGTCTATGCATTCCAATAGCCATCTGGGAATTTCTCTGGCGGCGATGGTACACCTGGGTGCCGCTTTGCCCAACATACCCTATGCCCTGGACACCCATTATCCCTGGCAATCGGATGAGATCATCATCGGTGGTAGGCTCAAATTTGAAGAAGGTGCCGTTTTGGTGCCAACCGAACCGGGTTTGGGCGTGGAACTGGATCGGGTGGCTTTGGCCAAATTGCACGAAAATTATAAGGCCTGCGGATTGACCAAACGCAATGATGAAATTGAAATGCAGAAGGTACAACCGGGGTGGAAGTTTCAGGCTGTTCGTTGGTAGTGTGTGGCAAAATCAAGTCTGTCCGGTTTTGGTCACTCTTGCTCGTTATTGAACAATTGCAGTTGATCTGTTTTTGTGCAAGAATATAATTATCAGATTTTTATGGATTTTGGCACAACATTTGTCCTTAAAGTAACACACGCTCAAGAAACGCACAATGTTGTACAATTACCTGAAAATCGCCCTGCGCAATCTGCTGCGAAACAAATTATCCACTGCCCTGAATGTAGTTGGACTTACCTTTGGACTCACTTGTTTTTTTATCCTGGGACTTTACGTTCTTGACGAACTTACTTTTGATCGCCATCATCCCCATGCAGACCGCATCTACCGGGTCATCAAACATAGAAAAACACCCACTGAAGCCCTGAATATCGCCGGAGCAAGCTACAAACTGGCGGAAGAATCGAAAAAAAGCATTGGGGAAATCGAAAACACCGCCAGGATCACCCAAGGGGGCAGAGACAACCTGGAAAACCTGGCCAATCAAAAGAAAATCAACGAAGAAATCACCGTTTCGAACAACGGCTTGATGGAAATTTTTGATTTTGAAGCGCTGGATGGCAACTCCAAAACCGCCCTGATCGAGCCCTATTCCATTGTCATTGTGGAAGAATTGGCCCTGCAGCTTTTTGGCAGTACCCAGGTAGCTGGAAAAACGCTGAAATGGCGTGGCTTGGAACAACCCTTTAAAATCACCGCCGTACTCAAAAACCATCCCCGCAATTCCAGTTTCAATTTTAGCTCGGTGTATTCGGAAAGTACTTATTTATCCGACCCCGAATTTCTAGCAGAATTGAATGCCGATTGGGGCTCCCATGATTTTTTGGTGTATGCCCTACTAAGAAAAGACGCCAAACCACAGGCGGTCGCCCAAAAATTGCGCCAAATGGTGTATGCCAATTTTAAACCCGACCCCGGAATAAGCCTTGCTTATAGCCTGCAAGCGCTCCGGGACGTACACCTCCATTCCGAAAACATCCTCGATAGTGCTAGCATTGGCACTTCAGCCGCAACAGGCAACAGCTCATTGTTGTACCTGAAAATATTTGCCCTGGTCGCACTTTTTGTTTTGCTGATTGCCTGCATCAACTACATGAACCTCAGCACCGCCAAAGCTTCCACGCGGTGTAAAGAAATTGGCGTAAAAAAGGCGGTAGGTGCGTACAGGGGGCAATTGATTTCCCAATTGTTGGTGGAGTCGAGTGTGCTCACGTCCATTTCATTCGTTTTGGCGCTTTTACTGGTCAATTTGATCCTGCCATCCTTTAATGCCTTTACCAATAAAGCGCTTGCCCTTGGATGGTCGACCGATTACCGCATCTGGCTTTCCGCTCTTGCTGTATTTGTGCTGACTGGCTTAATGGCAGGCTCATATCCCGCCTTGATGCTTTCCCGCTTTAGCCCAAGCCTTTTGTTGAAAAGCCTGAAAGTTCAGAAAAAGTCTGATTTTTCCTTGCGCAGGGGGTTGGTGGTATTTCAGTTTGCGGTTTCAGTGTTTATGATTGTTGCCACCATCGTGGTGTTTTTGCAAGTCCGGTATGTACACAACAAAGACCTGGGCTTCAACCAAGAATTGTTGGTAGTCGTGGACATCAATAGCGGCGCCATCCGTAGGGCTGCGCCCACCATTGTGTCAGAGATCGGGAAGCTACCCAAAGTAAAAAACGTATCGACCACTTCACGGGTACCCGGCGAATGGAAAAACCTCCCTGCGGTCAAAATCCGGCAAATGGGCCAGTTGGACGAGCAAAAAGAAGCTTTCTTTTTAGGGGTAGACGAACATTTTACCCAAACTTTTGAGGTGGACTTGTTGCAAGGCAAAAACTTCAGCGGCACCGGCGATTCTGCATCGGTTATCCTCAACGAAACCGCCGCAAAACTGCTGAACATCACCGAGCCTTCAGATCAATTGATCGAGATTCCGGAGGCCTCCTACGGCCTCAGTTTTAATCCGCTGCGTGGAGGGGGAACGTTTAAAGCGCGGGTGATCGGGATTGTCAAAGATTTTCATTTTCAGACCTTGCGGGAAAAAATCGCCCCTCTGGTGATGGCCTATCAACAAAACCCCATCCACAACATCGATTATTTTACGGCAAGAATCGAAGCCGCCGATGCCAGCCAAACCATCCAGGAGATGGAGGCAATTTTGGCAAAAATTGATGCAGCCGAATTGTTTGAATACCATTTCCTCGATCAGCAATTGGCGCTCTTTTACGCCGAAGATGCCCGCCGCGAAACTATGTTGATTTGGATGGCATTGGCAACAGTGTTGATTGCTTGTTTGGGCCTTTTTGGTCTGGCTACCTATGCGGCAGAACAAAGAATCCGCGAAATTGGGGTGCGCAAAGTATTGGGAGCAAGTGTACTGAGCCTGGCAAACTTACTTTCCATCGACTTTTTAAAATTGGTCGCCATCGCCATCGTGATCGCTTTCCCGATTACCTATTGGGCGATGAACAAATGGCTGCTGGAATTCGCTTACCACATTGAGATCAAATGGTGGGTGTACGTTTTGGCGGGTCTCATCGCGATTACTATTGCATTGTTGACCGTGAGCTACCAAGCGATAAAGGCTGCGTTGATGAACCCGGTGAAGAGTTTGAAAACGGAGTAAGCTTAGTCTTTTCTAAACGTCAGGTTCAATTGCCTACTTAGACTTGAAGTATCTTCGACGTTCAACTGAGGTGTATTTTCCATCTTTCAACTCCTCCTCGCCCACGTAATCAATAGGCTGCAAGCTAAAGCGTTTGTTGTTGATTTTTAACTCTATATATGCATAGCGAAAAGCTTTTGAAAAGCGCTGGTAAGCGGAGCTTGTTCCAGGAGCTAAGGGTTCATAGAACTTCTCCTCGGTAATGGATACTTTGATGTTCTGGTAGCTGAACTTGCTGGTGTTTTCTATGCGGATGAATACACCTTCTTCCAGGGTTTTGGCTTCCTTTTGGCACCCCAACAAGAGGAATAAAGCCATTAGTAGGATCGTACTGTTTCTCATTGGCTTCGGTTTTTATAGGAAGACGTTTGATTGGGCAATTGGGTTGGGGTAGGGAAGTTCTACATCTATGTGCTTTAGCCCATTATCAAGTCCGATTATAACCTTTACGTACATCAGAAGTCTATGTACAGCACTGGGTAATGTGAGTAAAGTAATTATGAATCCTGCGTTACCACATCATTGTTGCCGTTTTTCAAAGTGAATTTTAAACTAAAAAAACCAATCAGTCCGGCGATCAATGACGAAAGCAAGATGACAAATTTTGCTTTGTTGATGATGGCTTCGTCGTCGAAGGCCAGTAAGGTGATGAAAATTGACATGGTGAATCCAATTCCGCCTAAAAATCCCACGCCTAAAATGGATTTCCAGTTTAGGTCGTCTGGAAGTTTACAAAAGCCGAAGGTGACGGACAAAAAAGTCAGCAAAAAAATGCCCAATGGCTTGCCCACAATGAGCCCCAGTGCAATGCCAATGCTGTAATTTTGGGTCAGGGTATGCCCCATGTCCGAACTTAAAACAATGGCCGTATTGGCCAGGGCGAAAATGGGCAAAATGACAAACGCAACGGGTTTGTGCAAGATGTGTTGCAAAATATAAGAGGTTGATTTTTCACCTCCGTTGCCAAACGGGATGGCAAACGCCAACAACACGCCCGTGATCGTGGCATGAACGCCCGAATGGAGCATAAAATACCACATGCCTATTCCCCCGACCAGATAAGGAATCAGGTTTCTTACTTTCAATCGATTGAATACCAAAAGCAAAGCAAAAATGCCCAGGGCAATAAACAGGTTGATCCAGAGCAGGGTTTTGGTATAAAAAATGGCAATGATCATGATGGCGCCGAGGTCATCAATCACCGCCAATGCGGTTAAAAATACTTTTAAGGAAGTGGGTACCCGACTGCCCAACAAAGCCAAAATACCCAGGGCAAAAGCAATGTCCGTTGCCATTGGAATTCCTGCCCCGGATTGCGTAGCCGTCCCATAATTGAGCAATAAAAAAAGTCCGGCGGGTACAAAAATACCGCCCAGTGCGGCAAACAGGGGCAACAACGCGTCTTTAATTTTGGAAAGTTCACCTTGATAAATTTCCCGTTCCAACTCCAATCCAATGAGCAAAAAGAAAATCGTCATTAGCCCATCGTTGATCCAGTGTTCGATGCTGTGTCCGGCAAAATCGGTTTGCCAAAAATGGTGGTAGCCTGCCCCCAGGCTTGAATTGGCTACAATTAGCGACAACATGGTGCATGCGATCAAAATGAGCCCGCCAGCTTTTTCACTGTTGAAAAACTCGTTGAATAGTTTGCTTGCTTGCATGTCGTTTTGTCGTTTTATCTGCTTGGGTCCGGAAGGCCTAATACAACAAACACATGCTTATAAAGATAGGTTCTTAAATTTGGGGATTAGTTATTGGGGTTCCCAATTAACGTCCAACGCCATAACGCTGGTGCATGGTCTCATGACCATGCACCAGCGTTATGGCGTTTATGGGGTAGACTTGGACTAGCGGGGGGAAAAGCCTTCAAATCACAAGTACAGACATGAGCAATGGGAATGCTGTAACCACTCAGCTGCATATTAGGCAATGCTGAATTTGCGCCACATTACAAAAGCAATCAGGGCAACTCCCTGGGTACAGTGCCCAGGATGGAATTGCTTGGGTATGCTTGGCCATGTTGATTGTTCGTAAATATTATGTCTAGGGTAAAGTTACGAAAACTGGCTATAAGCGCAATTGCTTTAGTTTCCTGTCTCTAGTGATCGTGGCCTCATATTTTGCATCATTAGCAAATTTAATAGGTGGTATGGTTTGCGATTGTTGCGCTCAAAGTGTAGATTTGCCAATGATCGATTTTTTGCTTAAAATTGACCCAAAATAGCTGAAGACCCATAGCTAACCAATAAATAAAAATACGTAATGTAGTTTTTGTTTTGGTTAGTTGGGAATGAGTAGTGTTGTTGATAACCAAATAATTAAATAATAGAATATGGATTTTTCAAAACTTAAGCAAGCGGCCAATCTTCTCTTAGCAGGAAAAGTGTTAGCAAATTATAGTGAAGGTCTTAAATTGATTGAAAATGGTAAGTATGCTGAAGCAAAAACGATTCTCCAGACTGTAAGTGTCAGGATGATTCTTAGTGACGGTGTTCCATTAGGTATTTGTAAGGAAGAGTTGTATTCGGCAAGAGGATACGCTGAATTTGGCTTAGGGAATTATTCAAAAGCGAACGAATTATTCAAAGAATCTATAAATATAATAGAAAAATATGGCTTTGAGAATAGTAGCATAAAAAAACAAGAAGCAAAAATAAGGCTTAGTAATTTATATGCTGCGCAAGGTAAAACAATTATATTCTTAGGTGAAATCAGCGAGGGTGTCTCTTACCTAATAAAATCATTTAATACTGACAACAATAATATAGAATCTTTGTTCTATATAATTACTCTTTACGCAAAACGAAATGAAGTAGAGCTATTTGATTTTTATACCAAAGAAATAGCAAAGTGCTACAATGACGAATACCCGAACCACAGAAAATCACTTCATTATCACACAAACAATAATACAATAATTTCAGGAAATAAAACAATTTATGAACGTTTTTTAAGAACACTTCGCTCTTTTAATTTAATTGACGATCATTTCCTTCATTCAAAAATTGGAAGATCATTACCACAAAATACACTATCTGCGGCGGAAAAACAGAAAATATTAAATGAAATCGTTCAAAACAACATTTCTTCCGCATTTGAATTGTTGCTTTTTGCGAGTAAAAATAAACCAGACGTATTTAATTCTACGATGCTTCTGTTTAATAACTATAATAAAGTTGTAATGGAAGTTAGGATTGGGGTGATAGCGAAAGATGACGAAAATTTAATTTTAAATAAAATTAAATTGTCGATGATTCAGTTGTCAAATGATTTGTAATAATTGCACTAAAAACCGCCCACTAACACAACGTATGACAGTCATGCGAACGTTATCTATTATTAAAAAAGAAATTTCATAATCAACAAACTCCAAAAGCAACCTCTTATTTTCAAAAGCTTTCTCAAAAGCTTTTTAGTACAAACAGTCAGCATTTAAAAAAATGGTATTTGACTCTGGAGTCCAATCATCATCAAGTCGATTTTGAGGCTTTCATGAAGTGGACAACCCCGCCAGGCCTATGGCCTTGCCCAGAGGGATACAAAAAAGCACTCAACAAAAGCCCAACGCAGTAGCCTGTACCCAAAACTACAACGTTTAGCCAATAGCGATTGTAATATGTAATTTTAGGCGAAAAACTTTCATCTATAACCATTCGCCACCTAAGTATAACAACACAATGGGTAGCTGTTTATCTACTTCAAAATCGCTATTTTCTCTATTTCTAAATCTGTTTTTGCTTCATGAAAAACATTATTATCTTCAATCTCTAATGTTTTTTCAAGAATTGCTTTTTCCGTTAATAGAACTAAATCAATGAAATCTAATGCAATTAAATCTGCATTTTCACAAAGCTTTAATGCCGGAGGAGAAAAAAAATATGAGGTTGCGAAAAGCCCCTCAACTGAAGTAAAAGATTTCATCAATATATCTTCATAAACTTTTTTAGCTTGACTAAATTCTCTGTTTCTCAATAGTAAGACTGAGCCTGCAAATCCTCTAATTTCATTAATGTCAACTAGTGAATTATATTTTTTAGCCTGGCCTATGAGATAGCTTTTTCGGTTAGAATCAAAAAGTTTGAATTTTTTAATTCCCATAAAGTCGATTCCTTGATCGTGTGATTTTTTTGTGGCAAACGTTAATTCATAATCGAATATTTTTACCAGTAATGCGACATACTTCTCAAATTTTGTAGCTTCAAGTTCATCAATATATTTTGCAATTTTTTGAATATTTTGAGATTTTTCAATTGAATTTGTTCTGTAATCAATTTTCAATCCACAACCACGATATTTATTGATATATGACTCAAGCTCAATCTTTATATCCTGGATATGAAGCTCATTTTCTATACCATGAAGCTCATCAATGCTGAAGTTTAATTGACTTGACTTTAATGCATCAATGACTGCAAATCTTTGAATATCAACCCTCTTCATTTACACCAATTATTCTGTCAGCAATTTTTTTTATATTCTCCAATGCATATATGTCAGAAGTTTCAAGGTCTAATGACGGACCAAATTTTATATTCTTCAAAATTAATTCAGCTCTTTTAATTTCTCTTGAAAATTTCTTTTTTGTGTAACCCTCATTTTGTTCTATAGCTTCAGTGATACTTCTTGTCTCTTCCATTCTATCTAAAGAATCGGGATCGTCGACAATTTCGTCAAGTAAACGAATATCCTTATGATTAACGATTATTGGCTCAAGTGTATCACCATCATTTAGTCCAGCATCTTCTTCATCAGTGGCTTCAAAAGTTGGAGTAATCCAAGTGTAAAATCTTTTTAAATTTTCTGTGTTGAGAAATTTCTTTTGGTTTGAATCCCAATTGAGCCAGCTTCGAACATTTCTTTTTAATAACACTTCAACGAAAATCATGAAACGATCATGAGGGTTAAAAGATGGGGAATCTTCATAAGTAATTTCATCATTAATAAAATCTTGGATTGCATAGTAAGCATCTAATTGTTCTTGAACTGCTCTTTTGTTAGCAATGCCGAGCTTATTTGCAATTTCACTAACTGTAGAGCCTTTCATATGTAACTCAGCAATCAGTTTAGCTTGATTATATCTATCCCATTTTTTATTGCCGCTAACATGCCTTAATCCCATTAATATTAAATAATCTTCAGGGGTACTGTAACTGTAGTTAACGACTTCAATACCACCTGTTAAATTAATTTCCTCATTTAATAGCTCAGGACTCAGCTTTCCAATGTCAAATCCTTCATCATAGGATTTTTTTAGTTCTTTTAAAGCAGCTACTCTACGATTACCTTCAATAACGACATATCCTTTATTGTTGGCTAATTTTCGGACCAATATATTGTCAACTTTTAGAAGTCCATTTGTTTTAAAACTATCAATCAAATCTCTGATTTCAAAATTATTTTTACCAGAAACAATGGCAAATGTACGTTGTTGTAAAGCCGGGCCGATAATTTTTTCATCCGTTAAATCCTGAATCTCTTTGTATTGAGGATGGCTTCTTAATCTATAATTATTGGGATCCAAATAAAGCTCGTTTAAAGAAATGTTCTGCGTATTCATAGGCAAAATTTTAAAGCAAATATAGTTATTATTATAAGTTTAAACAGGTTAAATGATTGTTCGTCGCAACAGTACGGACACTTCAAACTTCTCCGGCGTAGTCTCAATGCCCCCCCCTCACTCCCCCTTCAAAAACCCCTCCACCACATACCGCTCTACAAAACCCGTATTTTTTGCCGCCGCCTCCAGCCGCGCGCGCACCGACTTACTCAGCCGATTTTTATTCTCCGCCAAATGGCCCAAAAACACCGTCAGTTGATTTTTGGACATTTTTTCCACCTCATTCACCAGCATTTCCGTCACCTTTTCGTGGCTGTATTTCAGGTTGTTCAGCAGGAGGGTGCGGGTATTGATGTCGGTGCTGGCGAAGGTTTGGAAAAAAGGGAGCGCCACCTGCTCCGTCTTCCAACTTTCTTTGGGCAGCTTTTTTAAGATGTATAGCCGGGTCATCGGAGAAGCCGAGCGGAAGATGTCCTGAATCCTGGGCAGGTTTTGCGCAAAGGCCGCCGCATCCAGTTGTTTCAGGGCAAAAAACTGGTAATCCTCATAGCTGGAATGCAAAAAAGCCTGGGCCAGGGTGGGGGAGTAAAGACTCAATAAGTGCTGAACAATTTTTTCCTTCACTTCCCCGTGTGCCAAATGCCAGGCCGTGAAGCAGGAATACAAGGCCCCTTCCACCACCGATTCTTTGATCTCCGTTTTGGTTGCGCCAGATACGGCGTCTACCTCTTTGCCCTGGAAAGTGATTTTTTCGGTGGCCTGCACGTTTTGGTCAAACAGATCGGACATGTTTTTGCGCTCCAGGATGGAGTGTTTGTTGAGCAGTAGCTCGTGGAATTTGCTGTAATCTTTGTTTTCAAAAGGTTCGTGGTCGAACTTGGTCAACAAATTATCCTGAAACACCCCGTAGCCCACGTAATCGCCCACCAGGCTCCAATACAAGGTGAGGTACATGGGTTTGCACAGCCCGTCGATGCACACTGGGGTAATGATGTCCGCAGCGTAGAGCAGGGGTTGTTTTTGCTCGTCCGACAAGAGATATACCGGGTGCTTCAGCAGGCTGTCGCTGCCCTGGAGTTCAAACACCAGTTGTTCGGAGGCAATGCGCTGGTATTCCGGGTTCATGGCGATGTAGAGCGGCGGGTTTTTGGCCAGTTTGGAAGGCTGTATGTACAAAAATCCCAGGCCTAAGACCGCCACAAAAGCAAGGCGTAACAACAAGTGGAAGTTCATATTTGGCAAAATCATAGTATTCATAAAGCGACATGTTTTTACCGCAGAGTAACGGAGTACACGCGGAGTTGCATGGAGTTTTTAGGTTAGGCAATCTGCAATGGCCAAGAGTACTCAGAGGCCACATTGAATAATGGCCTAGTACGAAACAATCAAATTTCAATCGTACCCGAACTCCAGCCACCGCAGGTGGCAAACTCCTTAAAACTAAAAAACTCCGTGAAACTCTGCGTGTACTCCGGTACTCCGCGGTTAAAATATGTCGTGGTAAAAATATATCGCTCTTATGCCTAGAACATGCCCGGTGGTATCGAAACTGGACATTTTTCCTGCATTAAGGTTTGATTACCTGCTGCTTTTCAATCGTCTCCATGTATTCCTGCAAATAAGTCTCATAAATCGCCCGCGGATACACCTTGTACTTGTGGCAAAGCGCGGCTGCAAAACCCACCGCAGCACCCATTTGTCCAGTGGTGCGCATCACCCGCGGCCCACCCAGTCCGATGTGCGAGCAACTGAAACAACGCCCCGCCATAAACAGGTTGCTGATGTTCTGGGAGTACAAACTCCGGTAAGGAATGTAGTAGCGATTGGTTTTGTAAAACAAGGCTTTGGACAAAAAATCCGGGGTTTCCTCCGTCTGCAAGTTCTGCTGAAAATGCACGTCGATCTCTCGTTTTTCCACCACCACCGAATCCGGAAACTGCGCATTGTTGACCACGTCTTTGAAGGTAAAAACATGGTCGCCCACCAGGCGCCGCGATTCCCGTTTGCCCAGCAAATACGAAACCCATTGCAGCTGGTATTTTTCGTTGCCCGCTACTTGTTTGGCATTGGAAAAGGAGCCGTAAATCGCTTTCAACAAGTGGTCGCGGATTTCTTCGCCGTCTTCAATCTGGTGGAGGTCGTTGCGCGAAAACTCCCAGTACCACTCGCCCGCGGTGGCTTTGTGGTCTTTGGCGATCTCTTTGGCCCAGGGCAATTGTGGAAAGGTTTGGGGCGTCTCGGCAATTTCCGTGCGCCACAAAATCGAGGAACCCATCACGAAGTTATCGGGTTCTTCGGGACTCCAGAGTTCGCCCCATTCGTTCCAGGCTTCACCGTATTTGTACACACTTTCACGGCCGTAGGAATACAAGGCACCCGCCCAAAAGCCGATCCAGCCGTCACCCGTAGCGTCGACAAAGAGGGGCGCTTTGAAGCGAATGCGTTTTCCGTTGGAGGTATGTTGGGCATCCACGTATTGAATCACCTGGCTGTCGGCCACGGCATTGTACGCCCGCCAGTTGTAGTGGATGTCGATGTTTTTGTAGCGTTGTACGTTTTGGTCCCTTTTCTCCTGGTCTTTTTGCGCTTCGGGTGAGCCATTGGGGTAGTGCTCGGTGTCGATCATGCGCAGGATGCGTTCAAATTTGCCGTAAATGCCCAGGGTATGCACCCGGATTTCGCTACTGGCGTTGCCGCCCAGTACCGGACGGTCGTGGATCAAAGCCACTTTTAGTCCTTTTTCAGCTGCAGCGATGGCGGCGGCACAGCCCGAAAGGCCACCTCCAGTGATGACCAGATCGTAAGACTTGGTGGTTTCCGGAGACAGGGGCTCTTTCAACTTCTTTTTGCGCCATTCGGCCAGTTCCGGGCCTCCCACTGGCGGCTGTACCTTGACTTTGCTCAAATAAATAGCGTCGCAGCGGGCATTGAAACCGGTGAGGTCGATCAGTTCGATGGACATTTCTTTGCCGGGCAAGACCACTTCTCCGGCGTATTCCCAGGTCCAGTTGGGGGTTTTGCCAAAAACAAAATCCAGTGTTTTGCCATTGATGGCCATCTTGAATTGGCCGGGGGCATCCCAGTTGCCGGGGGCCCAGTTTTTGGTTCTGGCCCACAGATGGTATTTGCCTTTAGCGGGCATGGCCACTTTGGTAGAGGCATTTTTGACGGGGGTACCCATGCCGTGTGCCATGAGGTAAGTGGAGCCCATTTGCTGGATGAATTGGGGGTCGGTGACCCAATAGCCCTTGTCTATGAAACTTTCGGCTTCAATGAGGGCATCTTTTTGGGCTAGAGCCAATAGGGGAAACAATAACAAAATGAGTAGGCCAATTGGTTTTTTGCTTTTCATAGTCCGTTGAAAAAGTGGTGAAAAGATGAATGGGTGTAAAAAGCACGCCCGGATTGCTCGCCGCAAGGCTTATAGACACCAAACCAATGATTTGGTTCGAAAGCACAAGACTAGCGTATTTATTGATCGAAAATAAGGCGAGTTTCAAAATAATAAATGGTGTCAAATAGTCGGATCGAGAGAAAACCTACCGGGAAGGTTCTCGAAACGGGTAGTGGTAGCAATATTTATTGAATAAGGTTGCTAAGTAATTAGTGTGTGTAAATTCTAATGACTCAAGGAATCCAAAATTCTTATTGGCGGTAATGATCTACAGAAGCTTGAAGCCTAGTTTTAATTTTTTCTCTAAGGTATTCTGGGCTTTTAACCTGAATACCCTCACCATAAGAAAGAATTAATTGCTCCAGTTCATAATTCGGAATAACCTCAATTTGAAGGGTTAAACCATTTTCATCCTGATTAAGTTTTTTCTGTGAACCATGCAATGGTTTGGTTAGAATGTAAGGAGCAAGTTGAGAACTGATAACTAACTGAATAATTTCTAGTGTGCCCTCTTTAGGTCGTGTGACACCTATGATGTCTTCAAAATATTCATCAAAATCAACAAATTTATTTTCGAGATAGGGTGTCTTTAGCTCCTCAATATGCTCGATCCGATCTAAAGCCAAATTGGAGATTTCAGCAAAGGCAGGATTGTATCCGAATACGAACCAACGATTGTTGTATTGCTTCAAGAAATAAGGGTGTAGCGTAAATTGTAATAAGTTATCGTTTCTAAAAGACTGGTAGTCAATTTTTAATACTTTTTCATACAAAACAGCATGGAATAACTCTTCTAACCAACCAATCCCACGGAGAAATTCATTGTTGCTAAACGCCATAAATTCTTTGCCTGGTTTAGTAGTGCCAAATGATTGCTCCAAACGAGGAATTAATTCGTTGAGCCATTCAAATTGTGGCATCCCTTTCATCCTACTCAGCACCATCATTGCCGATCTTAATTGATGGGCTTCCGTCTCATTGATGGGTTGGTTGTTGATAGAAAAGCTAAAATCTGCATAACGGTAATAAGCTTTTCTTCCTTCCCGAAAACGCTCTAAAGGGATAGACCATCCCTGCTCACTTTCCATAAATTTTATGTCTTCAAAAAGCTGTCGTCTTTGAATTTGGCTATTAAGGCCATTAAATTCATAAAGGGCATGGTTACATTCTGCTAAAAGATCTTCCCAAAAGTACCTTCGCCCAGGGTTACGAAAACACCTGTCTAGTACTTGATAGCGGATGTAAGCATTTTTATTTACAGACATAGCTTATTATTTCCTTAACGATGCAGATCAAATGCACTGTAACTTTTTACTTTTGCAAACGTATTTACTAAGGAATTGGTTACAAATTCCTAATGATTCTTTGAATGCCTGTCTAAAGATATTGATCGTGCATGCTGTATTTCGGCATGTCTCCTGGCTTTTAGCCAGGTGAACGTTTTGATGTCATTGTTGAAGATGTTTGGTCATCTGCTTGTTTATTGTGATGATAAATAATGATGGTTGATTTGTTTTTGATGATGATATGGTTGAATTTTACTCCATACGAAAGAGTATCATGGCAGGCATTCTTATTTTTCCTTTATGCGATTGGAACAGGAGCAAGTCGAGATCATCCGAACTATGTTTCAGCAAATCAAGAGTAAGAATGATTTGCTGAAGCTCATCAACTTTGCCAAGAAATTGCTCTTTGGCGAGGCGGCTTATGCTGTTCCGTTAAAAACACTGACTTATTATGGTAATACAAATCTTGCGTCTGATGCGTACAGAACTTTCAGTATCCGCAAAAAATCAGGCGGAAAACGGACGATTCATGCACCTGTTAAAGGATTAAAGCCTATTCAAAAAGCTTTGAATCTTATTTTACAGTGTTTGTTTACGCCGCATCATGCAGCTAATGGTTTTGTTCCAGAAAGATCGATTGTAGACAATGCCAAAGTACACCAAGGCGCTCACTATGTGTATAACATTGACCTCAAGGATTTTTTTCCTAGCATTGACCTGAGTCGAGTGGCCGCTTGCTTACGCTTACCGCCGTTCAATTTGATCGACACAACGGAAGAACCCCTTGCTTTTTTGGTCGCCAACCTTTGCTGTACGCCTATTTTGGTAGAACGGCAAAATGAATCTGGTGAATGGATCAATAAAACCTTGAATGTATTGCCTCAAGGTGCCCCTACATCGCCAATCATCACTAACATTGTAGCCCAACGCTTAGATAAACGATTGACAGGCCTAGCGCGTAGATTTGGAGCCAACTTTTCGCGCTATGCAGATGACATCACTTTTTCGTCCATGCACAATATTTATAAGCAGGATGATGCATTCACAATTGAATTAACCCGAATCATCGAGAGCCAAGGTTTCCACATTAATCCTAGCAAAACACGCCTCCAAAAAACTGGTTTCCGACAAGAAGTAACCGGGCTCGTTGTGAATGAAAAGGTAAATGTTCATCGCAGGTACGTCAAACAAATCCGTCATTGGCTTTACCTTTGGGAACGCTATGGGTATGCTCAAGCAGAGCAGATTTTCAAGCGCGAATACGTAAAAGACAAAGGTTACGCCAAAAAGGGCAATCCAAAGTTGGAAAATGTACTGGAGGGTAAGTTGTTGTTTATGAAGATGGTGAAGGGAGGGGAAGATGGGACTTTTATGGGTTTGTGGAGACGGTTTGATCATCTTTTGATAGAACTCAACGATGTAAGAGTCAATACTTCAATCCCAGAGGAAGTTTTTACAGAAAAAGAGCTGTTAAAAAGAACTATTAAAATTTCACTCTTACCTATTGATGATGGTAAATTTATTCAAACACTCCAACATAATA